>APMI01001359.1_pt1 | contig 98829 bp, 88 predicted proteins | sample 667938 | NCBI WGS metagenome assembly APMI01 (sample SAMN01084076, study PRJNA167559) | wastewater metagenome | biome: Wastewater | place: Denmark: Ejby Moelle, Odense | collected 2011-11-28 | reverse complement strand
AAGCAGTATAAAGATGAAGGCCCTCTCGGAGCATGGATCAGGAAGATTGTGGTAAACACTGCATTGAATTATTTAAAACGATCCCGGAAATACCAGTCCGATCTTGTTTTTCATGATGAGGGGATGCATCCTGTTACTGATGATGATCCTGAACTGAAACTTTCAGCAAAGGAACTGGCTTCACTCATCAGGCAGTTGCCAACAGGTTATCAAACTATTTTTAACCTGCATGCTGTGGAAGGTTACACACACGTTGAAATTGGGCAAATGCTTGGAATAAGAGATGCTACTTCCCGTTCGCAATACCTGCGTGCAAGATCGTTACTGATTGACTGGATTGAGCAGGCAGAATCTGTAAACCCTAAACCCGGTAAGTATGTACAATAATGAGTTTGAAAAGAAGGTTGGGTTGCGGATGGAGGAACTCAGTTTTTCTCCATCAGATTCCGTGTGGCAGAAGGTAGAACTGCAGATACGGCAACGCAAACGCCGCAGAAGACTTCTCTTCTGGTGGATGCCGCTTGGTTTGTTATGCTTAGGTACAGCCGGTTGGTTTTTATACAATGGATTTTCATCAGCACCTGCACAAAAACCAACAGCCATTGTTAATAATCATTTACAAAACACGGAATCAGCATCTTCTCCTCAGCCTGTTACTTCTTCCAAAAAGGAACAGGTTGTTGCTGAAGATGAAAACAATAAACAAACGGCTGAGGCAAAAGAACAGCATACAAAAACAACTGAGCCTGCAATAAAACAAAACACAACTCAGGTTCAGGCGGCGCAGCAAACTACGAAGAAGAATCATCCTTTGGCAAATGTGCCGGTTGTTGCTGAAAAGAAAGAACAAATAATGATTGCTGTTACACCATTAGCCAAGCAGAATAGCCCAGTTGTAAAGAGGGTAAATGATGCAAAGCCGCTTCAGCCTTCTGGTATTAAAAAAGATGAAGTAAAAACAGGCGAAGTCGTTGTTTCAGCAAAGCAAGAAGAGAAGAAAACAGATGCAACCCATGTTGTCAGCAAGGAAGAAGAACAGGGTGACCATGCAACTGTCAGTACAAATAATACAAACGAAGAAAAAACAGAAATTGTAAAAGATGCTTCTATACCCGGAGTAAAAACAACTGATGTTGCTGTAACAAATAACCCGCAGCAAACAATTGCCGACAGTACGGCTACTGTTACAATTACAAAACCTGTAGTACAAAAGCCTGCCTCACCCAATAAGAAAAAAGTGGAATGGTTTGCAAGATTCGGTACAGGTATTTCTGATATGAGCCAGTTTTCAACAGCAGTGTTTGCACCCTTTGCTGCTGATGCTTATTCATCCGGTTCATCGTCTTCTGTTGGTGGTGGAACTGTGTATAACCGTCAGTCGCCTGTTAAACCGGGAGTTGGTTTTTCTGCTGGAGTTGAATTAAGAACAATTGCCAAAAAACGTTCTTCATTTTCTGCCGGGCTCAATTATGCTTATTATTCCACATCGCTTAAAACCGGCAGTACGGTTTATGCCAACACACTGTTTAATGTAAGCAATTACAACAGCTATGTAAATAATTACATGCGGGCAGGCGATAGTGTAATCTTTCATAATCATTACAACTTTTTTGAACTACCGTTCCTGTATCACCTGCGTTTATCAAAACAACATAAACGGCCACTCGGTTTAAATACAGGGCTTTCTTACAATTATATGTTTGCATCCAATGCAAATTATTATTCAAAATCATCGGGCGCATATTATTATGATAAGAGCCTGTTTAATCATTCCCAACTTCATTTTAAATTAGGGATATCTTCTTCGTTTATAAAAAAAGAGAATTATCCATTGCAGGTAGGCTTGCAATACCAGTTTGGAATGACGGGAATATGGAAACAATCTCTTACCCTTAACCAGCATCTTACGTACACGGGTATTGAAGTTTTATGGAGGTTGCATAAATAAAGTTGTAAGTATATGCAACGCTTGTTCTTTAATGATTGTTACTATTAGTAAACTGCTTTACATGAAATGCCCTAACCAATGGATACCAATCGAAGGTGATTATTTGGGCATACTATGTGACAAATAAAACCAGCCGCAAAGCGGCGCACTAAAAATATACACACATGAAAAATAGATTCATCTTATTCACTGCATTAGTTGCCCTCTTTTTTGCAGGATGTACAAAAGACATGGTATCGGAAAAATATACCTTCTTCCGTCCTGTGTATAAAACCAAAGCTGAAGTAAGGGCCAATATTAATAGTGCAGCAGCAGTTGATGTTTCAACGCCGGGAAAATTATTTGTAAAAGGAAAATATGTTTATCTCAACGAAATCAACAAAGGCATTCACATCATCGACTTCAGTAATCCTTCTTCGCCAAAGAACATTGCATTTATAAATATTCCCGGATGTGAGGACATGGCTGTGCGTGGCAATTATTTGTATGCTGATTGTTATACCGATCTTGTTACAATGGATATTTCTGATCCGCTGAATGTAGTAGTAAAGCAATTCAACGAGGGAGTATTTCCTCATCGTATTTATGTTGGAGGCTTTGTTGCTGATACCAACAGGGTGATTACCGAATGGATACGTGTTGATACCGTAATCACACACAGAATGGAGAACAGGCAGCAATGGTATTTTGCAACGGATGTACTCATGTCGTTTGCAAGTTCAAACTATTCTTCTTCAAACAGTGCTGTAACAAACGGAACCGGCGGATCAATGGCACGCTTTGGATTAATGGGCGAACGCCTTTATACCATCAGTTGGAGCGATATGAAAGTATTCAATACATCCGATGCTTCAAAACCAGCGTATGTAAAAACAATTGCCATGAACCAGGGAAGTATCGAAACCATCTTTCCTTACAAGGATAAACTCTTTATTGGTTCGCAAAGCGGCATGTTTATTTACAATGCATCCGACCCTGATAACCCGGTTAAACAGGGGCAGTTCAGTCATGCTAGAGTGTGCGACCCTGTTATTGCCGACGATCATTATGCGTATGTAACATTGCACAGCGGAACTACTTGCGGTGGTTTTACGAACCAGCTTGATGTGGTTGATATCAACAATCTTTCTTCACCATCACTTGTAAAATCATACACACTTACTTCACCACTTGGACTTTCAAAAGATGGAAACACATTGCTCATCTGCGATAGTAAAGACGGGGTGAAAGTATTTAATGCTTCTGATGCTTCAAACATAACTCAAACCGGGCAGGTAAGCGGAATTGAAACCTATGATGTGATTGCCCTGAACGGAATTGCATTAACTGTAGCAAAAGACGGGTTGTATTTTATTAACTATACAAACCCTGCTGCTCCTTTTATTACCGGAAAGGTTACGATTACTCACGAATAAGAACTGTTACAAATGGCTTTGAAATACAAACTGGTTTTGTTCCTGATGCTCTGTGTGTTTGCTGCATCAGCGCAAAAGAAAAGTACAAAAGGAAGTCTTGTTGTAAATGCACAGGTTGCTTTACTCAACGGTGATGATAAAACTGACGGACAAATTATAGTTACATCAGGTTATAGTTATAAAAACTGGGTGTTTGGTGCGGGAACAGGATTTGACTATTACAAATACAGAACAGTTCCGGTATTTGCAGATGTAAGAAAATATTTTGGTACAGGAAGCAGAAAATTCTTTTTATACGGAAATATGGGGATAGATGTACCCTGGCCAACTTCTGATCAGAAAAGGAGCAACGGATGGTGGGGAGCAACTGAAAGCAGGTTTAAGAATGGCCTTTATTCCGATGTTGGATTTGGATATACATTGTTCAACAGTAAAAACAGGGGAATTTTTGTAGCTGCCGGTTACAGTACCAAAATGCTTACGGAAATTTATGATGAAACAATATGGAATGGGCAGACTTCAGTTTTAACCACCAGGAGTTATGAATATACCATGAACCGTTTTCTGTTCAGGGTGGGGTATAAGTTCTGATATAAAACGCATATTCGGAAAGTGAGGAAATAAAATGTTTATTTTACTTTAAATGAAGCAACTATGAAAAGAATATTCATTCTGTTTGTTTTACTGAGTGCTTTTTTTTCCTGCGTCAAGAAGGGGCTTATAGGCGACAGGTTTGTAACACTTTCATATAGCCAGACATATTGCGCCGATCAATGGGAGAATAATCTTTCCAATGACAGTTTAACATTGATTCATGTATCCGAATACCTGAAAACAAAGAACTTGTTTTTTGAAAGTTTAAGTATTAAACGGGAAACAGAGCCGGAGGCATGCAGTTCCTGTGCCTGTAAAACAGGTAAAGTGATTTATGTAAGTACATTCGATAACGACAGTTGTAAAGTACAGTTTGCCAAGATTGGGTTTAAATAATTTCTTCTGTAAAAAATTTTAACTCTCTGAACGGATAAACCGGAGGTTTCTTTTTATTCCTGAAAACTTTGTACGCTTTAATGGTGAATGCCGGAAGAGTTGTTTAAATGTTTCTTCTGTCATCTCTTCCCATTCTGCAAATGACAGGTTGAGTATTTCCGGAATAGGAGTGAAGCTGATTTCATTCCCCGGCCTGCTGAACCTGTTCCACGGGCATACATCCTGGCAGGTATCGCAACCAAACATCCAGTTATCAAACTTTCCCTTCATGCTTTCATCAATCAATGCATCTTTCAGTTCAATGGTATAATAGGAAATACATTTACTTCCGTCAATCATCTTATCAGGTAGTATGGCATCGGTGGGGCAACTGTCGATACATTTTGTACAACTGCCGCAATAATCATTTACAAACGGAGAATCATATTCCAGTTCAAGATCACAGATAACAGTTGAAAGAAAAAAGAACGAACCGTTTTGTTTGCTGATGAGGTTGCCGTTTTTTCCAATCCAGCCCAAACCACTTTTCTTTGCCCATGTGCGTTCAAGAACAGGAGCACTGTCCACAAACCCCCTTCCGTTGATTTCTCCAATTTCCTGCTGAATAAAATGAATCAGTTCCTTCAGCTTTTCACGGATCACTTCATGATAATCTTTTCCGTAAGCGTACTTTGAAACCCTCGGTGTGTTTTCCTTTTGCTGCTGCGAAGGAAAATAATTCATCATGAGTGTAATTACACTCTTTGCACCGGGAACTAATTTGGAAGGATCAACACGCAGATCAAAATAATGTTCCATGTACTGCATGCTGCCGTTCATTCCTTTACTGAGCCAGGTTTCTAAACGGCGGGCATCATCATCAAGCTTCTCAGCACGGGCAATACCGCAAAAGGAAAAGCCAAGCGCTGTTGCTTTTTGTTTGATAAGGGCTGTATGTTGATTTTTATTCAGAGTAAAAACAGATGGAATGTAAAATTAGAGTTTACTATTAAACGAATTCATCGAAAAGGTGAATGGTGAATTGTGAATGGAAGCAATACTATCCACTACCGGCTATCGGCTACAGGCTACCTACTCCCAACAAACTACTTCTCCTCCACATGCAGCCGGTGGAAAAAGCGGTGAGCAGCAGGCGCAAGTATTAAGCCAATATTGGTGATGAACACCACACCGCTGAACAGGGCATACATCGACGAGAACCATTTTCCCGCAACGGTATCAATGGTAACAACAGGCCCCATGCCGCTTAAAATCATAGAAGCATTGTGCAATGAATCGAGCCAGGAAATACCGGCTGTATAATGATAGCCGAGGATGCCAATTATTAAGCACACAAACAGAATCAGAAAAGCAAGTAAAACATTCCAGATGATGCGTTTGTAAAATACTTTTCTTGAGGCTAATGCCTGTGTTTTATGTTCGTATTTTAAAAAGGGTTTCATTTTCAGCTTTTTTATGATTATTTACAGGGGCCGAAATCATTCTCAACGGCATCCCTTATCTGGTTATACAATTCCCTTTTCTGTATATCCTGTTCTTTCTTTGCAAGAATGATGGCAGCATAACCACGACAGTAGTCAATCCACACAAACGGGCTGTTTTGCGAAACACAGTTCACCACTTTACCATCTTTTGTTTCAACCCACGTACCAAGGCCATAATTAAAACCGGTCATGAAAGGAGGGGTGAATTTATTGATGGCATTACCCGTTTGTATTTTCATGAGTTCATTTACCGATGCTTCGCTGAGAATCTGTTTGCCGTTGAACTTTCCTTTGTTGAGCAACATGCTTAAAAAGTTCATGTACTCCAGTGCTGTTGATTTAGCACCATCAAACGGACTGATGGCTGAGGTATAATTGCTGAACGTAGTGAAACGCATATTCAGCGGACGGAACAGTTTTTCCTGTATTAAACGGTCGAATTTCTTTTTGGTAATAACTTCCAGTACACGGCCTGCAATGTTTGGCCCCATCTGGTTGTAATGAAACCATAAGCCGGGATTATTGGCAATATCTCTTTTCTCGGCATAATAATTCACTTCTTCTTCCAGCGTTGCAAAGCTTTTACGCTGAAACATTTTTCCTGCACCTGTTTTATCGGCTTCAATACCTGTGGTATGATCTAAACACTGCCTGATTGTGATATAACCTTTCATCCATTTAGGAAAGATGGGCAGGAATTTAGACAGATTATCATCTAACGAAATTTTTCCTTCATCAACAAGCATCATCACTAATGCTGCTGTTAACCACTGGCTGCTTTCACCAATAGGTGCCTGCACATTGGGACGAAAATCACCAATCACTTTCTGGTGAACAATCTTTCCATCTTTATAAATTAAAAATGCAAGATCATCACCCAACTGCTTTTGATTGTTCAGCATTACCTGGTCGGCCTGTGTAAGGTTTTGAGCAAGTAAAGAAGAAGTTGCAAAGAAAGCAAAGAAGAAAAACAAGGTTTGTTTCATCTGGTATGTTTATAGTTTATTGTTGATAGAAACACTGATAACGCTGATTAAACAGATTTTCGCTGATTGTTTTCACGCAGATGTGAAGAGATGCAGAGAAAAATCATGTTTTATTTCATTCCTAACCCGTCAGACGAGGGCGTCTGACGTGGATACTCTCTCTCACGCCTCACGATTCACGACTGACGATTCTCCATTCTCAACTCTCAATTCTCTTCATCCAATTCTTGTAATTCGCACTAATTCGTGTTATCAATTTATCTCTCAGCCTCACTTCTTCATTTTTCACTTTTAATTTCTCATTTTTCATTTTCCTGCCTCCTCGTTCCCGCATACAACTCATACTCCAGCAAACGGCAGTCTATAGTACTGTTGTAAAATTCCATTCTCCGGTTGGCTTTGAGGCCAATTTTTTTTGCAAGATCCATATTACCTGTAAACACATAACCAAAATAGCCACGGCATTTCTGTTTCATAAAATCGCCAATACGTGCATACGTTCCTTCCAGTTCTTTTAACTCACCAAGCCGTTCACCATATTCAGGATTCACCATCATAACCCCGGCTGCATTTTCAGGAACATTGGTTAAGGCAAAATCACAAACAGCAAATTCAATCAGTTTGTTTACTCCTGCAGCAATGGCATTCTTCTTTGCATTCTCAATTGCCTTTGGATTATAGTCCGTAGCAATGATACGCAAACCGGGCACATCTTTTATCTGTTCTTCCAGCAGCGCATCTTCTTTTAAGTAAACTTTATCATCGTATCCCTGCACATGCATAAATGCATAATTGGTGCGGAACAAACCCGGTCGCCTGTTAGTGGCTATGAGTGCTGCTTCAATCGCCAAGGTGCCCGATCCGCACATAGGATTAATAAACGGCGATTGCCTGTTCCACTTTGATGCAAGAATAGTGGCTGCAGCCAAACCTTCCAGCATGGGTGCAAGACCGGGAATCTTCCGGTAACCATGCCTTGCCAATGAATCGCCTGATGTATCAATAAAGATTTCTGCCTCTTCATTTTTCCAGAACAGGTGTATAACGGTGCCGGTTAACTCAGCACCTGTTGAAGGACGTTCACCTCTCTTATCTCTTATACGATCCACAACAGCATCCTTTACACGCAGGTTGGCAAACATGCTGTTGTTAATGGTGGGATTGCTTACATTACTTGTTACAGAAAAATAACCGGGGTTGGGAAGAATGTTTTCCCACGGGTAATGTTTTACAGCCGAATACACATCATCTGCATTCTCTGCCCTGAACGTACGCAAACTGTACAATACCTGGCTGGCACAACGCAGGTTCAGGTTCAGTTTAATGCAATCATTAATCGTTCCCTTCAGTTTAACACCGGTAACAAATGTTTCCTCAACTTCAAATCCCAGCTCCATCACTTCCTTCTCTAAATAAGGAGCAATGCGCTTGTGGCAGGTAATGATGATGGTGGAGGGAGTGGTAAAGAGATTCATTTGAGTTGTAAGTTATAAGTTGTAGGTGGTAAGTCGTAGGTGGTAAGTTGTAAGTCGTAGGTTGTAAGTTGTAAGTTATAGGTTGTAAGTGATGCTGATACATAAACGCCTGCTTTTCTTATTACTTACTACTTACCACTTACTACTCCCTTACTTCGCTACAGCAATTTTCACTTTCTTTCCTTTTATCTTTTCGTCTTTAATTAAATGCAACGTATGACTTGCTTTGATTTTCTTTACTGCAACAAACGAAAAGAAATCCTTCACCTCAATTAAACCAATATCTTCTTTTTTCAGTTGTCCCTTGTTGCTCAGGAAACCAACAATATCAATCTTGTTCACCTTGTCTTTTTTACCCGCTGCAACAAACAGTGTTGTCCATTTTGGTTTATCAGGTATCTCTGCTTTTTCCGGTAACGTAATCACCTCAGCATCGGCAGGAATATAAACAGGCGGTTTTTCATCAGGGCCAATAATCACAATGGCAGTGCCACTTGCCTCCATACGTGCTGTACGGCCGTTACGATGTGTAAACGCAGCTTCGTTATGCGGTAAATGATAATGAATAATGTAACGGATGTTGGCAATATCCAGTCCACGGGCAGCAAGATCAGTCGTTACCAATACATTGGACGTGCCATTACGGAATTTGCATAAAGCCGCATCCCGGTCACGTTGTTCCATGGCACCATGATAAAACACATTCACAATATCACGTTCTTTCAGCAGGGCACTTGTACGCTCCACTGCTTCACGATGGTTGCAGAACACAATGGTTGAACGGTTGCCCAGCATACAAATCAAACGGAACAGTGTTTCAATTTTATCCTTCTCTTCGCTTTGCAGTGTTTTAATGGCAAGACCCGTATCTGTTTCTTCCTTACCCGAAAGAAAATCAAGCGTAACAGGTTCTTTCAATCCAACAAAGGCAGGAATTTCTTCCATCTGTGTTGCCGATGTAAGCATCCGTTCGCTGATGTTGGGTAAGGAGCCAATAATAAACGACATCTCTTCCTGGAAACCCAGCTCCAGCGATTTATCAAACTCATCCAGCACCAGTGTTTCAATCGTGTTAGTGCTGATGCTTTCCCTGCGTATATGATCGGCCAAACGGCCCGGAGTACCAATAAGCAGGGCAGGAGCCTGTTTTAAATTGTTTTCTTCAATTTCCCTTTTATGACCACCATAGCAGCAGGTAACTTTTAAATTCAATTGCAGACTTTTAAACACGGTTTCAATCTGCATAGCCAGTTCTCGTGAAGGCACAATGATGATGGCCTTTGTTTCTGTAGGGCTTTTTCTTAACTGCTCCACCAGGGGCAATAAAAAAGCAAGGGTTTTGCCACTGCCTGTGGCCGATAGTAAAATAAGGTCTTTATGTTTGGCTGTAGCCTGTAATGCAGCCTCCTGCATTTCGTTGAGCGCTTTAATGTTGAGATTATCCAGCGCTTCCTGTATCCAGCCGTTTTTGTTTTGCATAGCGGCGAAGGTAAACAATTGTCTGAACCGGGATGTTTGGGATATAGGGATGAGTGGGAAGTTGAAAATGGAGAATGCCGTCTGATGCCCTCGTCTGACGGATATAGAATGAAGATTAGTATGACAGGAATCAGAGGCTGTTGTGAATTGCAGAAGGGTTGCCAACCTTCAAAAGGTTGGCAACCCTCCGATCAACAGATGTCTGCTCACCTGGAAGGTGGCTGGTGTCGAATCATAAGAAATAAACGTCAGTCGTGAGGCGTGAATGAGAAATGGGGGATGAGTTATGAGTGAATAATTAATGGTTTTTGCTGACTGTATTTTCCTTTTTCATTCCTTATTTTTTATTCTTCATTTCTCATTCTTCTGTCTTCCAGATACCAAAACCCGGTTTTACCCGTTTTAGAGCCGTATCAAACCCGGTACCTCTGCGTTACCCCTGCGTTACCTCTGCGTTAGCCAACGCACCGGTAACGGATAAAACAGGCGTATGGCAGGGGCCAGGCATACCTGAACCTGAACGTTAAAACACTGTAACTATGGCTACCTATCATGGACCCGGCTTCAATGGTAAAATTGAAAACCTTGTTTTCTACACCCGTAACGGTAAACAGATTGTACGCACCGTTCCCGATAAAGTGCATCAGACAGATGCCACAAAAATCCGCAGCCACAATTTTGGTATTGCATCCGCAGCAGGTAAAACGCTGCGATGGTTATTGCAGCCCGTACTGTTTAACCCTACCGACCGCAGCATGCAGGTGCGTTTTTCGGGTGCCATTGCCCGTTGGCTTGCGCAGAACAATGCAGCAACACTTGCACCGCAGCAGCAACTCCCTTTTGTTACCGGTTTTTCGTTTAGTAAAGAAACATCTGTTGCAGAGCGTTGCAGGGTGCCGTTTACCGTTAGTAACCCTGTGGCGGGGCAAACATTGGTACAACTGCCAGCCTTTATACCCACCGCCGCTATTACAGCACCAGCACATACAGGCATGGTACAACTAACCATTACCGTAGCTGCCTGTCATTTACTTAATGCTGAAGCAGTTGGTAGTGAAACAAAACAACTGCTGCTGCCCTATAACAATACTCCCGTTGCTGCGCAGGACCTGCAGTTTCATGTGGCGGCAGGTGCAGGTGTATTGCTGATAACTGCGGTGCAGATTGTTTACCGCTTACAGAATGGTAAAACAGAACAACGGCCGGAGTTTATGCCTGCTTCGGTTGTGGATGGGAGGTATGGGTGAGGGAGGATTGGGGGATTTGCGTTTTTAAATGACTAGAAAGGTTTGCATATGCAAATCTCGGCATTGCATTGGTGCAACAACAATCCTGAAATGTATAATGTCAGCCAATTAATTTTCAAAAATATTTTTTAAATTAGTTACGTATATAAACATAAATACAAGCGTAAGCGGCAATTGTAAAGACTAACTTATATATGAGAATAACTAATACCCAAAAGCAAGAGTTAGCTCAAATCTTTCGTGAAAGCGGTTTAAATCTTTTAGATTTTGAAACTTCTGGACAACACAAAGAATTTAAAATCCAATTTAAACACGAATATTTTTCATTTTACATTAACCTTCACGACATAGACAAAAATATTTATCACATAACGGTATTTACAGTTTCTAATACTAAGGCTGCTACCGTCGGGGCAACATGGGAACAAGTTAAAGGCAAATTTACAGCTTGGACAAAAGAAGTTTTTACTGAGTTAAACACACCAACTGGATGGGAAACCTTTGAAAGTGAAAATTTCCTAAATACTGACTTTAGCGAATTAAATTCAGAATTCACAGAGTTTGAAAAAGCAAAAGTTGAACAAAGTATTTTTGAATTAAAGGGCAAACTTAAATTACTAGAAATACCAGAGGCAACAGTAGAAATTATTAATAAAAAACTTGACGAGTTAAATTCTAAAGTCGACAAGCTGAATAAATTTGATTGGAAGTCATTGTTTATTGGTACAATAGCAAGCTTAATTATGACACTTGCGATTCCGTCTCAAGCAAGTGGTTTGATTTGGGAATATATCAAATCAGCTTTTGGTGGTTTAAAATTGAAAGGATAACACAGATAATGGCGCAAGTATGTAAAGGTTAAATAATAGTAAGTTTGGCGCAAGCATTATGGGTGGGAGGCAGCACCGGCTTCTTGTGCCTGAACAACAGAGTTCCTGTATTTGCTTCGCAGCAACGTCTCCCAACAGATAAAGATGAAAGTTAGCAAAAGGCTGATGGGGACGTTGCATACTTAATACTGCTGTTGTACGGTTCGGGGCTCGACGAATAAATCTCAGCTTTAGTTCTTAATATTTTACTCGCTTCGCAGCAACGTCTCCCTTCAACTACAGTTGCAGGTTTGTAAATAGCTGGTAGGGACGTTGCATACTTGATATGATTAGGTATAATAAATGAAAAAAAAATAATAACGCAACGTCCTCTTTGAGAGACGTTGCTGCAAAATAAAAAATGAAAAAAATAAAAAAAAATCTGTTTGTGTTATCAATAATTGTTATTATCATTTCGTGTAGTAATAATAATTCAAAGTGTATTAATAATTATTCTAACAACGGTATTAAGAAAGACTTGCCAGAATATTACTTAAAGAATATAAACCATCAAAAATTACTTGAAAACTTCCTTGATTTAAGTGGACTTTGTGATATTAAAAATGGATATAATGGCATCTATATAAGAATCTATGTTTCAACATTAAAGTGTGATAGTTTACACATTATTACATTTAATAAAAGCCTTGGTGATTGGGAAGCAAATATTTATTATTGCTTATTAGGATATGGACCATCACAAAAGGTATTGTTAAAAAAGGTTACAATAAACCATGTATATAGTAATCCAAAATCTGGATGGAATATGTTTAGTAAAAAATTGCTGAATTCCGGTATATTGACAATGAGAGGTTATGACAAAATTGAAAATTACATTACAAATACGGAAGATGATGTTGTTAAAGTAGAGATAGCAACTAAAGAAACCTATCGGTTATATGAGTATCCAAATCTGGATGGAAATAAAAGAGAATTTGAAGATGCTATAAAAATGGACTCAATCTTATTGATGGTTGAAAGCGAATTCCCATTCAAAAGGTTTAAGGAATAGTTCCTTCGCAGCAACGTCCTCTTCGAGAGACGTTGCTGGAAAAGCGTTATCAGCGTTTCTATTATTCTGGACTTATCAAATTCATCCTTTGCTCCGCAGAAACGTCTCCCTTAAACTACAGTTGCAGGTTTGTAAATAGCTGGTGGGGATGTTACATACTTTCTTACCAGTTGGTATCCTTACCAACCGGAACTGAGTACTTAATTTCGTTTGGTGAGACACCAACTGATAAGAAATGAATTGTGAGGTGGGAGATACGCAACGTCCTTTGGCTTGGCACAGGCTATGAAAAGAGACGTTGCTGCGAAAGGAAGGTTCTCTCAACTTATTGATTTTTTACTCTTTCCTGAAGTCATCCTGCATGAAAAGCGAGTACAAGTGTATGCATCGACAGAACTTTATTCGGATATTCAAACTGCACTCTTACAAGATAGGTCTTTCCCGGTTTTAAACCGGATATACTGAATCCGCTCAGGCTTTGCCCTTCCATTATTTTCCAGTTTGTATCGCCTTCGCTGTATTCAATCCATATTTTGGATGGGTGAATACTGGTTTTTGAATAGAATTCAAATTTAAAATCAGCGCTGCCGTTATTTGTCCGTAGAAGTTTAATAAAGCAGGGAGCGTCTTTTGATGTTGTTTTACTGCTGCATAGCGGACTGGTGAGTACATTGCCGCAGCGGGTATGTACACAAACACTATAGGTTGTGCCGGGCAAAAGGTTCAGTAAATCAGCATTTACAGCTTCGTCATCCGAATTAACCTGCAGATCATATCTTTTAGTGCTTGAATCAAATGCTTTCCCCATCAATGAATTGTCGCCGAGAGTAAAAACGGGTTTGTAAAAAATTGTAAAAGAGTTTTCATACTCTTTTTTGTTTTTATCTCGCCATAGCTCTTTCGGACGAATAGGTCTGTGAATATTTACAGTAAGTGTGGTTGAGCTTGCTATATCAACACTTATTGAAGTTACAGGGCCGCCGCATTTATTGTTTGTCTGGCACAGGCCAATGAAGGGAAGAATTAAAATTGCAGTGAGGAGGAGGTTCTTTTTCATAGTATAAATGTATGGACCGGGCATTCATTGCAGTATGATTGATGTCAGCTTTTCCGCCTTTGTTGGCGTTCCTGCGCCTGAATTATTTTCCGAAGTCAAATAACTAAACAAATGCCTGCCGTCGTTGTGTGTTTTCACCAACGACACATGTACTGTAGTCTTGATAAAAAAGAATGATACAGTTCGTTTAATCGAATCCCTTGCTGGTGAAAACACGGCAAGGGCTTTTTTCTCTTTTCTTACCGGTTGGTATCCTTACCAACCGGAACTGAGTACTTAATTTCGTTTGGTGAGATACCAACCGATAAGAAATGAATTGTGAGGTGGGAGTTACGCAACGTCCTTTGGCCTGGCACAGGCTATGAAAAGAGACATTGCTGCGAAAGAATGCATTTCTTTCAGGTTGGGGTGGTATTGGTGATGTATTGATTGGCTTAATGTATATCTGGCCGTTAATTATTGCTGCGGTATTGATTTTTGTTTTTGTGAAGAAGCGTTACACACTCAGGAAGAAAACAAATCATACACAGGCTTAAAAATAAATGCCCCGGTGTTATTGCCGGGGCTGTGTATTTTCGTTTACAATAGATATAAAATCATTGCGGCTAATCATTCTTGCGCCAAGACTTTCTAAATGTTCGGTGTAAACCTGGCAATCAACAAGTACAACACCCTCTTTCTGCAATTGTAGAACGTAGGTAATAAAAGCGTATTTACTTGCATTGCTTTCTTTGGCAAACATGCTTTCGCCAAAAAAACAATTACCCATTCTGATGCCATAAAGCCCGCCCACAAGTTCATTGTTTTTCCATGCTTCAATGCTCACAGCATAACCAAGCTCGTGAAGTTTGGAATAAGCTGTTTCAATTTCATTGGTAATCCATGTTCCATCTTGTCCCTTTCGTTTTTGCAAACTGCAATTGCTGATGACTTCTTTAAACGCTTTGTTGGTTGTTACAGTAAATGCATTCCGTTTCAGCAGTTGCTTCATGCTTTTGCTGATGTATAATTCATCGGGGAATAAAACAAACCTTGGATCAGGACTCCACCAAAGCGGAGGTTCATCATCATTAAACCACGGAAAGATTCCGTTGCGATATGCTAATAATAAACGTTCAGTACTGAGGTCGCCACCAACAGCAAGAAACCCATCTTTCGATGCTTCTTCCAGCGGAGGAAACCATAATTCGTCGGTGAGTACTTGCAGTGGCATAAAAGGAAAATCAGGCTGTTACTTCAACTGTAGCACCAATGCCCCGTTCTGTAATTGCATCACATAAAGGCTTCAACTGATCGTACGAGCCATTTTTTACTGCATATTTCCCTTTTGTATGAATAATCCAGGCACATTGTTCAGCCTGTTCGGGAGTGTGGTCGCATATATCTATCAACGTCTCAATCACCCATTCAAATGTGTTCACCTCATCATTCCACATTATTAAATGACAGGGATCTTCAACATCTGTCAGCACATCTGTATCTTCTGCTTCTTTTGTTTTTGTTGAATTTTGAATCATTCTTCAGCAAAGTTAAATAAACCTGTAAGAAAATAATAGAGATATAACCCTCATGCAACAAAAGTAGCATCATCTTTGTCATATTCAGAACTGTATGAAGTTTTCATTTATCAATAAAAAGAAAGAACAGCAAACAACTTCCCGGAAGGGGAAGGCTGTTGTGGTTTCTATTCAGTCGGCAAATCGAGGTCTTGATTTTTTGGTGGAGCTTTTTCAGCAGATACGGCCATCGGATGCAAAAAAGAGTGCCGATGCTGAAGTAAAGTTTAAAGCATTTCTTTTCCAGTTACAGGAAGATAAGTCGTTGATGTTTTCGTTACGCCGGGCATTACTTTCGCAGTTTGTAAACAGCGAGCTGAGGTCGGCACTTACAGAAAGTGGTTTAATCGGGTCAAGGGGATTTATCCAGGAATTTTCTTCAAAGATCAAGCATAAGCTGGTGCCTCCTCTCATGAAGGAAAATGATTTTCTCTTTGTAATTGAGCGCATTTTTTATAAACAGGATGATTATGTGTGGATGCAGGAAATTGATGAAGACTTGTGGGTTCGTTTTTTTGAAATGATTGGTATTGAAGTGAATCTTTCTGAGCCGGTACTTATTTCACACCTGATCGATTCAATGCAGATACTTTCTTACAGGCTGGCTATGATGGGGCTTGAAAAAGAAATTACACGGCAGTACAAAGAATTCAATAATGCGGTGTTTCCCTTTCTTGAGCAAAACAGGTTAGTAAATCTTCTTGTTGAGAAGAAAAAGCAACAATATAACAACCATGAAGAAAAACTGATACTTGCCGGTATAGCGGAGGCATTACATAATTGTTTGCAAAGCATCAGGTGGATTAAAGATCAGCGTAAGATTGCAGGCACAAGCCTTGCAGAAACATTTCTTCTTACCCGTATGGAACAGCATATTGATAGGATGTTTATGATTATTGATGCTGTGGATCATGATAATCATTTTGATACCCGGCGTTTCATTCATTATTTTATCACCGTTGTTAAAAACCAGAACAGGAAAAACAGTCTCGGATCGTTTCTTTCACAAAACCTTGGCATTCTTGCTTACCAGATTTCTGAGCATGGTGGCAGGAGAGGAGAAACTTATATTACTAAAACAAGAAAGGGATTTTTTAATTTATTTGTCAGTTCCTTAGGTGGTGGTTTTATTATTTCTTTTATTGCCGTTTTTAAAAACCTGCTTGCAAAAGTTGCAATGGCTCCTTTCTGGCATGGATTTGCCTACAGTACAAATTACAGTATTGGATTTCTGCTGATACAATCAACAGGCTCAACACTTGCTACAAAGCAACCTGCATTTACAGCTTCGTCGGTTGCAGGCTCATTAGATACAAACAAAATAAAGGGACGGCCTGATCTGGATAACCTTGCTGTAACTGTTGCACAGGTTTCAAGAAGCCAGATTGCATCTTTTGCCGGGAACCTGCTGGTGGTTTTTCCGCTTACTTATTTACTGGCAATGTTGTTTTATTGGGCTACCGGTTCAAAAATTGTCAGTGGTACTGAGGCGGCAGCATTATTAAGTGCACAGCATCCTTTTCATTCGCTGGCATTGCTTTATGCCTGCTTTACAGGTTTTTTCCTTTTTCTGAGTGGTTTGATTGCAGGCTGGGTTGAAAATTACGTAGTTTATGCGCAGATGCCTCAGAGAATAAGGTTGCATCCGTTTTTACATCATCAATTGGGTCGCCGTCAAATGAACTGGCTGGTTAATCTGGTGGAGAACAGGCTTGGTTCCGTTGCTGGTAGTGTTTCGCTTGGTTTCTTTTTAGGAATGGCATCGTTTATTGGGAAAACATTGGGAATACCATTTGATATTCGTCATATAACCATTTCAGCAGGCAACACAGCCATTGGATTATTTGGGATGGATCAACCGGTTGATGCAGGATATGTTTTTGTGGTTTTGTCCGGGGTGGCAATGATCGGTTTTTTAAACTTCCTTGTCAGCTTTGGATTTGCATTTTATGTAGCGGTAAAATCAAGAGGTATCCGCCTGAAAGATTATCCTGAGTTTATGGGTATCCTGTGGCGTTACTTTAAAAAACATCCCTCCGATTTTATTAAACCACCTAAAGTTTAATTTACAGCTACGGATATTTTTTTTATATGCTCGATTTCTTACAGGCAAATCAGTAAAAAAATAGAAAAGAATTACAAGAAAAATTTTGTAAAAAAAAATCAGCCCTTATCTTTGCACTCCCTTTACGGGAGCATAGCTCAGTTGGTTCAGAGCATCTGCCTTACAAGCAGAGGGTCCGCGGTTCGAGCCCGTGTGCTCCCACAGAAATCCCCGAAGTACTTCGGGGATTTTTATTGTCATTAATTTTTTTATAAATTTTAGTGAGTTTGTTTGTTAGATGAGGCAACCAGACTATCAGATTTTTTGTTTAAAGTCTTAAGCAGATTAACGAAAATATCCCGTTACTTTTTTTACAATATTTCCCCAGTAATAAGTTTGATAGAATGTATCAGGAATCGTTTCCTGTGATGCTGCTTTTGCAATTACAGCGTTGGAAAATGCCTGCCAGTCGTTATCAGCTACAACAGTTATTTTATTACCACATGTATTCCTGTCAACTCCCGCTGCACCTGTTTCTGTAGCCACAACACTTGTATTAAATCCAAGCGCTTCAATCATTTTTGTTTTTACACCACCGCCGCTGTTTACAGGATTAAGAAGTATGTCGGCAGCTTTTGTATAAAGATCAATGTCATCAACAAAGCCGGCATAAAAAATATGGTTAGAATTCCATTCTTTTAAATCATTGAAATAAGCTGGCAAGCGTTTTCCTGCTATAAGAATATTATACGCCTGATTGGAATTATTCAGCAGTGGGTTAATCTTATCAATAATTGTTTGCAACGCATCTGTATTGGGCGTATAATCAAGCAGCCCGTTAAAAAATAAAAGTGTGTGTGCTGGATTAAATCCATGCTTTTTACAAACAATTTCTTTGCATTCTTTTTTGTCGGTTGGAATTGATGACTGATTGATGCCATACGGAACAAGGATGCATTTTTCTTTATCCAATCCCATTTTTGCAATCATCCATAGCCTGTCTTCTTCCGAAATGCAAAAAACAAAATCTGCTTTCTTCAGAATAAACGTTTCATACCACTTCAATATCCTCCACCAGCTTTTGCCAATGGTTCTGAAACGTTCATATTCTATGTTATGTGTATGAATAATTAACTGTACCCCACAAATACGTTTCAGAAATACGCCAAGCCAGGCAATAAAGGGGTGTTCAACAATTATTGTTTTAATGTCGTTTTGTTGAATTACTTTTCTTAAGCGGAGTAAAGAAGTTAAATCAACATAGCGGAATTTGCTATTCTTTAAAACAGGATGAAATGTGTAATTTTTTATAAGTGTTTGATTATTATCAGCCGTACCTGCAACATGTAAAATACATTGCTCACCCAAATATTGGTTAAAGTGGGCAATGAGTTTTTTGCCTCCTGAAAACCAGGGTAGAAAAGGGTAGGGAACAATATTCAGCACCTTTTTCATGTGAGTATCTATTGTTGGGTTTTAATTTTTACATAGTATTCGCTATAAAAATATCCGAGAGTGATTGATGAAATTTATCTTAAAAATTTATGGTTCATTTCATCGGGCCTGTTTATTGTCTTTCTTCCAATTCATAAATAATCCCCCAAATACAATCAGGTAAATCAGGATGGTTGAAATAAGCAGAATTGTATTTCCGAGTTTATATGATTTAGGTTCAAACCGCAGCTCAATTTTATGATTACCTGCAGGAACAAACAATCCACGTAAAGCATAATTGGTTTTAATAATTTCAGTTTGTTTGCCATCAATGAATGCGTTCCATCCTCTTGGATAATAAACTTCACTGAGTACAGCAAACTGGTTGCCGGTTGATTTTGATTCGTAATTGATAATATCGTTCTTATTTTCAATTAAACGGATGCTTGCTGTTGAATCATAAACCGGAACAGAAGGTATTAATGATTTGAACCTGGTTTGCACGACTGCTGTATCTCTCAGGTTGGTGCTGTCAAGCGCTTTCATTTCTTCTTTCCCGTCAGCAACGAATTTAATGCCTTTAACAAACCAGCATGGGCCAAATGCGCCAGGGTTCATTTGGGCAACAGGCTCACCTGTTTGTGGGTTCTGAACAATGAAATATTTGGTGTTCAGCATATCCAGCACCTGCATATTATTTTTCATAATCTGGTTTTCAATCAGGTCCTGGTAAATCTGCAGTTTTGCAGGATGATAACCTCCAATTGAATTGTGATGATACGCTGTATTTGATTCGTTGGTAAAATCGGTTGTTGTATTTAATACACGGTAATAACCGGTATCCTGTTTAATCATTTTATCTGCATTCGACATTGTAAAGGCATTATCGAAATCTGTTGCATCAACAAAATTGTTGTCGTTCAGGTATCGCCTGTCAACAATTAATAAATCAATAAAACTTAATAAAAGCAGGATTGCTATTACAGGTACAGGTTTCAGTTTTTTTGTATAAGCAAGCCAGATTGCACCCAGTGCAAGCCCAATAAAAATAATTGAACGTAACAGGTCGCTTCCAAATAAACCTTTCCGGTCTTCCTGTATGGCAGTAATAAATCCTTTGCCAAAACTTTCGGCCTGTTGCTGCATTTCAGGTGTTGGTTGCTGACCTTTTGCAGCCTGCTGCAACATGGCGTTGGCCATGTTTTCCCTGATGCCTTTATCGTTTGGAGATACATAATCAAATGAAAAATAGAGCATGGCAAGTATGGCAACGATCACTCCTGCTGCAATAGCTGTTTGCCTGAATGCTTTCTTCATCTCATCAACAGAGGTGGTTCCAAACAGCAAACGATTAACAGCAATTGATGCCAGCAGAACAAAACTCAGTTGCGGCATTACCAATCCCATTGAAGGTGCCCGGAATTTTTTATAAAGCGGCATGTAATCAAACAGGAAATAGTTGATGCTTTCAAGATTATTTCCCCATGCCAGTATAATTCCAAACATACCGGCACCGAACAAACTCCATTTCATCCAGCCTTTTTCAAAAAACATGGCAAATACAAACAACAGCATTATTACTGCTCCAAAATAAACGGGGCCTGATGTTGGTTGCTGTTTTCCCCAATAAGAAATGCCGTTGGCAGTTTGCAAAGCCTGTTCTTCCGGATAACCGACTTCAGAAAGCTTTTCAGCAAATTTTGAAGTTTTGTATTCATTCCCCCCATTACTTCCGCCATAAATTCCGGGTACAAATAAGGTGAATGTTTCTGCTATGCCAACGCTGTATTTAAAGGCATAGTCTTTATCTAACCCACCACTGGTTGTGTTTTTATCTGCCGATTGTTTTAGTTCACTGATGCCGCCTCTCATACTTTCTTTTGAATAATCCCAGTTGGTAAGGGTTATCACAGCATTACTTCCAAATGAAATAATTCCAACTATCGCAGCGATGGCCAGCGCCTTTAATGCTGCTGCAATTTCTTTTTGTTTAATGCTGTAAATCACAAACCCAATGCTGAGTGCAGCAAGAATGAGTAAGGTGTAATAAACAATCTGGAGGTGGCTTGTGCTGAGCTGAAGTGTAAAACCTGTTGCAAGTGCAGCGCTTCCGAGCCAGTACTTTTTCTTAAATAATAAAAGTAAACCCGCAACAATTAACGGTGCATAACCTATAGCAAGCATTTTTGTATCGTGGCCTGCACTTATAATAACCGGATCGTATGTTGAATAAGCGTAGGAGATGGCTCCCATAATTGCAACCCAGGGATTGATGCCCATTGCCAGCGCAAGTAAATAAAATGTGAGGCAGGCAAGGAAAAAGAAATTAGCAGGTTTGGGTAAGTTTAATGTGAACAGGGTACTTACATAAACAAACGAAACACTGTGTGTGTTTTCCATTGCAATCTGGTAGCCGGGCATGCCGCTGAACATGCTGTTTGTCCAGAGCGGAATATGACCTGTTTTATCTTTTACCTCAAGCGATTGGTGGGCCATTCCTTTCCAGCCAATATTATCATGTGCGTTGAGTAATTTACCTTCAAGGGCAGGTTTGCAATAAATCAGAGCTACAACTATAAATACTACAACTGCAATTGCATGCGGGATGAGTTTCTTAAAATCAAACTTCATGGTGAAAATTTTCTGTTCAGTGAGGCAAAATAATGGTATTTTGGGGGATTGACAGCATTTTAACTATATGAAGTTGTTATTGTTTTTTAACCGGGTGGCTTTTGTGCTGAATATCCTGTTTTTTATCTGTCTTGTTATGCGGATGAAATCATTTATTTCTTCGCAGGAGCTGGCTTCTGTAATTATAATCGGAGGATGGTTTTTGAGTGTTGTAATAAATTTTTTGCTTGCTGTTTGGTTAATTTTTTTATGGTTGCGTAAACAGGAAGGCATATTTAACCGGCTGAGTTTATTTAACCTCGCTGTTTTTATTTTTCAACTGCTTTACTTTTCTATATGATTCATCAGATTATTAAGGACAAATCAACCCGGTTGTTTATTATTCTTGGCGGTTTTTTTATTTCCAATGCACTTGTTGCCGAAATTATTGGTGTAAAGATATTTTCATTGGAAAAAACGCTGGGATTTGAACCGCTCAATATTCATTTGCTGGGCAATAGTTTGTCGTTTAATCTTACAGCAGGCGTATTGCTATGGCCGGTTGTTTTTATTATGACAGATATTATTAATGAATATTACGGAATGAAAGGAGTGCGTTTTCTTTCTTATCTCACTGCCGGTTTAATAGCTTTTGCATTTCTTATATTCATTTTTGCAATGAAACTTGTGCCTGCAGATTTTTTTATTACAAGCAAGCAGGGTAGTGGGGTGCCGGATATGGAAAAAGCTTATAACAGTGTACTTGGGCAGGGCGGATTTATCATTGTAGGTTCTTTAACTGCTTTTATTCTGGGGCAGTTAATTGATGTGTTTGTGTTTCATAAAATCAAGAAAGTAACGGGTGAAAAAGGAATATGGTTGCGGGCAACAGGTTCAACTATTGTATCGCAGTTTATCGACAGTTTTGTAGTGCTGTTTATTGCTTTCTACATTGGTACAAGGGTAAACAGTACAGGAAATGATTTTGTATGGCCTTTCAGTTTGTTTATTGCAGTTGGTATTGTAAATTATATCTACAAGTTTTTTGTTGCAATTGTTTTAACTCCGGTAATTTATATTGTTCATGGCTGGATAGAAAAATACCTTGGTCATGAACTGGCAGCAGAAATGAAAAATGCAGCAATGAAAGATGAGTGATTTTATAATGTTTCTTTCAGCATTTTTGCCACAACCTTGTCGATGGGAAGTGTAACGGTATCTTCCGAAAAATCACTCCATTCAATTAAACGTACCACTTCCGATTCTCCCATTGGATCAGCAACCTGTTCAGGTGTAAAATCAAATGGTGTTTGTTTAAACTCAACATTGATCGGCTCGTTTGGATGAACGAAATAATAGATGGAAATAATCTGGTAAGCTGGGTTAAATGCACTTTGTTGGTAAAAATCAGTAGTGTAAATATGATCACCAACAGTAACATCAAGGTTCAGCTCTTCCATCATTTCCCGCTTTAAACAATCTCTTGTTCCTTCGCCTATTTCCAGTCCGCCGCCGGGAAACTTGGTGATGTATGCTCCACGTATAAATTCATCGCTTACAAGAACCTGTTTGTTTTCATTGAGGATAATTCCATAAACCCGGATATTGTGCATCAGAATAATTTTTTACGCATGAAATAAAATCCAATCAGCAATGAAAGGACTAATGATATTAAGATGGGAAAATAAAAAGCAAATTTTGTTTCAGAGCCCGGAATAGGAACGTTCATACCATAAATGCTTGCCACTAATGTAGGCAACTGCATCATAATGGTGATGGACGTTAAACGTTTCATAATCTGGTTCTGATTGTTGCTGATAATACTTGCAAAAGCATCCAGCGTTGAGCTTAAGATATTGGTGTAAATATTTGCCATTTCAAGCGCCTGGCTGGTATCAACGATCAAATCCTGTAAAAATTCATCTTCTTCTTCCGTAAGTGCAAGAAAATTGGTTCGTTGCAGTTTCATCAGCAGCATTTCATTACTGCGTAGTGCCGTAACAAAGTAAACAAGGCTTTTCTGGATACGCATCAGGTTCAACAGTTCTTCATTTCGGTTGGCATCATACAGCTTTTGTTCAAGAATGTTTCTGCGGTGGTTAATTTCTTTCAGGAACTCCATATAACCCTGTATCACCTTTTCAAAAATTTTCAATACCATCATGCTGCGCTTATCGGGATGACGGTTTTGAAAGGTGTTCAGAAATTTTTTGATGGCTCCGTTATCAAACGAGTTTACTGTTACAATCTGGTTATGGGTTAAGATAATACAGATGGGAATTGTAATATAGAAAGCATCACTGTCATTGAAGGAATTGTTTTCGGCAGGTGTTTTCAATACAATCAGCTTTACATTATCCTCCAGTTCAAAACGTGAACGTTCATCAATATCCAATGAGTCAGAAAGAAAATCAATTGGTATATCAAGGGCATCTGAAATTTCTGTAAACTCTTCCTGTTTCAGAGGGGGAACAATATTGATCCACGCCCCTGTTTCAGGCTTTTCAATTTCAAATGTTTGTCCGTTCTCATTTTTGAAAAATTGCAGCATGGTGCCGCAAAGGTAACGACCTCGTTTTTAATCGGCGATGGAAAATTCAACCGCTTCATTTTTTCTGTTTCGCATCGTTTTGTAATGATGCGTTGTATGAAACAGGTTAAAATAAAGCAGCTCTCTTACAGTAATCATTCCAAAGGCAGGGTGTGGCAACTGGTAGTTATCTATATTCTCATCTTCCCAGTAATAACGAACCTGGTCGAGGTATTTTTTTGTAACCTGTTCAAATCGTGCAATCAGTTTTTTTCTTGCACCTTTTTCATCCTTTACAACAGGAATATAGCGTTCATTTGCTTCAAAACCGGCTTCAAGTTTTTTGATATACTCATCTTCCAGCTCTTCATAATGAAGTGATTCATGGCTTGGTTTCCCGAATTTCCATTTGAGAATGAACTTGGGAGTTACAATTCCCAGCCAGCTTCTGTTGAAAGTTAAGGAAAGGTGTTCCAGGTTTTCAGCAGCCGACCATTGTTCAGATTTATAAAAGAAAACATGATCGTCCATTTGCCGGCATAGTTCAATAATGTCGGCTATAGTTTCTTCTGCATGGTTCAGAATCTGAAACTTGTTTAAATGGTAGCGTTTAATTAACATGGTTAGGGTTTTTGGTACAGGATTATTGGATAATTGGTTTTTTATACTTTTATTGTTCCGGAAAAAACAAACCGTGCTAGTCCACAAAGCCAAATATCCTCAAAGTCTGTTTCCGAAAGCTTATTGAATTTTACTTTCAGTTCTCCGCCTGGTGTTACTATTCTTCTCTCTTGTTTGCCTGTTTCTTTATCGCTTGAAGCAACAGCAGCGGCTGTTACACCTGTTCCGCAAGAGAGCGTTTCAGCTTCAACACCACGTTCATACGTACGCACACTCAGGTAGGCTGCATGAACTTCAACAAAATTAACATTGATGCCTTCTTTTAAAAAAGGGGGTGAATTGCGGATTGCTCTTCCTTCAGCAAACACATCGGTTTTTACGTTATCCTTATTCCACTTGATATAATGGGGTGATCCTGTGTTTAAAACAGAAAAATTTTCGTGCCTTTCAATTGCGTGAACATCTTTCATTTTCAATTCTACCCAATCATTTTCGCCAACCACGGCTTCGTGAAACCCGTCTGTAGCAAGGAATTCAGCCGATTTGTCGATTATGTTCAGATGCTTGGCAAATGCAACCAGGCACCGGCCGCCGTTACCGCACATACTGCCTTCATTGCCATCCGCATTATAGTACACCATTTCAAAATCGTACCCCTTTTTAAGCTGCAACATCATCAAACCATCGGCTCCTATGCCAAATCTCCTATCGCATAAATTGGATATTTGTACGCTGTTTAACTGCGTAAATTTACCAACACGGTTATCTAATATAACGAAGTCATTTCCGGTTCCCTGGTATTTATAAAAATCAATCATCATATTCCTGCAATAATTTCAAGCGATTTTTTAATTAATCCCTCAACAGCGGCTGCGCCGTCTTTACTGAATTCTTTTTTAATGCGGTTGGCAACAATAACATTTAGTGAAAGACATTGATGCCCCATCAGCTTGCCCAAGCCGTAAATGGCTGAGGTTTCCATTTCAAAATTGCTGATACGGTGCTGCCCGAAGTGAAAATGAGTTAACCTGTCAACAAATGCAGGATTCGATAGGCCAAGTCGTAATACACGTCCTTGTGGCCCATAAAAACCCGGACAGGTAACTGTAATGCCTCTGTGATAGCCTTGCACAAAATGTTTTAATAACTGCGATCCTGCTCCTGTTATATATGGTGCAGACAGAGAATTGTGTATTTGCGTATGTGTTACAAATGCCTGCAATAGTTCTTTTTCTTCATCATTGTTATCTCGCCTGTAAAAATGGAGCAGGTTATCAACACCCAATCCATGTGTTGATGCAACAAATTCATCAACGGGAATATCGGCCTGTAATGAACCCGATGTGCCAAGCCGCATAATATGCAGTGAGTTCAGCTCGGGCTTTACCGTTCTTGTTTCAAAATCTATATTGGCAAGCGCATCCAGTTCATTCATTACAATATCAATATTATCGGGGCCAATACCTGTTGATACAACTGAAATTCTTTTCTTACCGATATAGCCTGTGTGTGTAATAAACTCCCTGTGTTGACTTTTGTGTTCAACTTTGTCGAAATATTTTGAAACTTCTTTTACACGGTCAGGATCACCAACTGTTATAACGGTTGAGGCCAGTTCATCAGGACGAACATCGAGGTGATAAATTGCACCTCTGTTGTTGATGATTAATTCACTTTCAGCAATTCTTTGCATAGTTACTTGAGATTTGTACGAAATTACTACATTTGCAACTCTTTAAACGGTCCTGTGGCCGAGTGGCTAGGCAGAGCTCTGCAAAAGCTCCTACAGCGGTTCGAATCCGCTCGGGACCTCCGGAGAAAAAGCGTCAGATTTTACTGGCGCTTTTCTATTTAATTTTATACTATGCGTTATTCAAACTTTTATGGAATTGTGGCAGGGCTTGTTATGATTACGGCTGCTGCGTTTCCCTGGATTTATATTTCTTCTATTGATGCTACGGTAACGGGCTTTGGCTCTGCAACTATTACTAAGTTTGGAAAGCCTGTTTTAATGAACATTTTTTTATTCGCATTAAATGTATTGTTCTTTCTTATCCCTAAGTTATGGGCAAAAAGATTAAACCCTTTTGTTGGGGCAATTGGATTTGCCTGGGCCATACGCAATGTTGTACTGCTTGGAATGTGCCGGGGGGAATGCCCTGAAAGACTGACGAACTTATGGGTGTATTTTATTGCTTCATTTATATTACTGGTTATGACATTATTGCCCGATTTGAAAACAAAAACAGGCGATGCAAACAAAACAGAAAATAATCAGGCAACTGATGATAATACAGGTTCGGACTCTTCGTCATCCGATTGAGCTTCAACCCGGCTGAGAATATCTTTCAGCGAGGCTAATCGCTGAATCATATAAGGAACAGTATCAAGCCCGCTCACAAACTTGAGAATATAGGTATAGATACCGATTAAATCGCCGGCCTGTAATGCTTTATTGCCGGTTGCTGAGGCAATGATTAATGATACAGTAATAATCACCATTACCAATAATTCCATTACACCAAAATTCCATGCTTCCTGGTCGCTGATGCGTATCTGCCATTTGCGGAGCTTGTTATAATGATTGTTGATACGGATTGAATTTTTGGTAGCCAGTACATTGATCTGCTGCTCCAGTTCATCATTCCGGAACTTGTTTAAACGCCGCATTCGCTTGCCATAAATATAACTGGTAATGGTAACGGGAATAAGCATAAGCATACAGAGCAACACAACCTTTGAGTCGTAAAAACAAAGCAGTATTAATGAACCAATAATGTTATAGGCTGCTTCAATAACATAATTAAGATCAAATTCGAGGAAATCAATAAACTCTCTTGATAAAGTGGAATGAGCGCTGAGTTGTGATAACTCTTTGTTTTTGTTCCGGCTCATTAACCGTACTACGAGGGAGGTATAAATGTTGGAATAAGTTCGGGAATCGTACATGTGCCGGATGGTGCCGGTAATCAGCCACAAAAAATGCGTGGCTGCCAGTAAAATCAAACCGTTATACGAGCCTTTGATTAACCCGTTTACCGCTTCTCCGAGAAAATAAGGCCGCATCAATAATCCCAGCATTTCAACTCCAAAAAGGCTGTAGGTGAGCAGTAATTTGTATTTGTGCTTTTGCAGAATCGTTTGAACAACCCATTTCCCAGGCATAAAAACTCCTTGTGGTTTACGTGTAATAGACTTGTGAGAATTTCCGGAGTTTAGCGAAAGAAAAATTTTCTTTTCCGGCAGTTGGGTTAGTAGGAACTGCAAAGATAAGAAGGGTGGATGGCAGTGTTACCTGTTATTTTGTTCTCTTTGTGTGACAGAATTTCCGTTTGTACCTGTTATTTTTTTTCGGCAATCTGCTGCTCCGCACTGGCAATCAAATGTTTCGGCCGATTCATTCAGGAGTTCAGAATAATCCATTGTTAATTCTTCACCAACAGAAATTGGCCTTATTGCAACAAGATTTAAGCCTTTGTAGGCAGTATTTGGGTTGCAGGAATGGTTTTGCGGAGCCCATTCGGTTGGGTTATTATCCCACAAAACATACACTTCACTACTAAGCGGAACTGCATAATGTTTGAATAAAAGTTTTTCCTGTGGCAGCCAGTTTTCATCCACAAAACGTTTGGTAACGATGCGCTGAGGTCGTTCTTCACCTTTAAAAATCACTTCACCTTCAGCAATTGATTGTGTGGCATAAATTCCAAAACCGGCAATGGAATTGCCTTTCATTACATATTTCTTTTGTTTGCGTTTGTGGCGGGCAATACCCTCATCAATAATATGTTTCAGGAACCCCGATTGTCCAATACCATCTGCTTTGATAATGTAATCGGCGCTGCCTTCGTAGCCATCAGTATAGAAAACCGAGCAGGTAAAATTAATTTCAAGGAAATAAATAGTGCCCTTATCATCCATTCTGAAATCCATCCGGGCATAACCCACACCACCAAAGCTTCTGAAAATACGTTGGGCTGCTTCGGTTAATTGCTGTTTGATTGATGGATCAGTAACGGCAATATTGCTTTCCGGATGCAGTTCGGATGTTTTAAGCGAATACGTTTTAAATGATTTACCCTGTGGAAAAATAAACTCTATTGGCTCAAATACCCTGCATGTTTTTTCATCTGCTGCATCGGCTGCAACAAGCACAGTAAATTCTCTTCCGGCAATATATTCTTCAACTAATAATTGCGGGTATTCGTTTAACAGTTCGGTTGCTTTTTCCTTTAATTCATCAATCGTATTCACTTTTGAAAAATCATCAATGCCCAGGCTGTCGCCTGCTTTGGCTGGTTTCACGAATAAAGGAAATGAAAGATGCTTTACCTGTAATTCAAGATCGGTAGTATTATCAATCAATGTGTAATTAGCAGTTGCCACACCTTCGGTATAAGCAACATATTTCATAAGTTCTTTTGGAGGATCGTACAGTAACGTTGTTGGGCCGGTAAAAGGAAGGTTCAATAATTCCAATGTATAAATCACATCAATTGAAGGGACTTCCCATTCAAGATAGCCTTCGCATAAATTCACAAAACAATCATAACCCTGTTTGCTCAGTTCAAGTAATTGTTTATAGGTGGTAAGCTTGTTAAGAAGTACATGGTCAAACTCAACATCTGGAAGCAGGTGCGATAAGTTTCGTGCAGGATCGTAGTATTGATAATCAACAGCAGAAGTGGAGTAATCGGGTTGCAGTACACAAATCTTCATAGTTATTCAGCAGCATTATCTTACTGCAACAGCCTTTTTTTGTTTGTGATGATGACGTTGTAATGCGTCTTTTAATATATGCAGAATTAATCCTGAATAGGGTTGGTTGCTGAGCCGAACAATTGCACCAATGGATGTATAATTTTCATCTTCACTTAAACCGCATTGTGCATTTACTTCCAGTACATACATTTTGCCGGTTGTTTTGTCCATGCGTATATCAACCCGGCCATAACCAGTTCCTCTAACAGCGCAATAAGCCTTCCAGCTCAAATCCATAATCTTTTTCTGAAGATTGATAGGGGGAAGGTGGTATTGATAAAAATCCTCGTATTCGCCAATTGGTTTTTCATTTTCATACATCTCCCATAAACGGTCGAAGGATAAAAACTTTTCTGTATCAGGAAGATCTTTATGGAAAATGCGTTCAACAGGTGTATAAACTTTCCTGCTTCTTGGTGAGTGATAGGAGCCGGAGATAAATACAGTATATTCTGGGCCGTTAATGAATTGTTCTGCAACCAATCCGCCGAAAGTAAAATCCCATCCACGGTAACCTTCAAACAAATCTTTAACTAATGATTTGAGCTCTTCATCGTTCTGCACAACATTCTTTACTCCAAGTCCCATACTGCCGCCGCTTACAGCAGGTTTTACAATTAACGGCGTACCGGTTTTATTACAGGTGCCATCAAGATTTTGGGTATTGTTATGAATAGGAACCCATGCAGCATGTGCAATGTTTTCTTTATCAAACAAATCCTTCATCACAATTTTTGAAGTGGTGTTATCGTAAAAAGCAGGATCGGCTCCTGTATAAATGAGTTTCTTTTCTTTAAGATAATGAATAACCGAAACTCCAGGTGTTCCGTTTACTTCATCACCATCACACAAATTCAGTACAATAGGGGTTTGAAAAGATGTGGTTGCTGCAATATCATCAATAACCTGCTTAAAATCATTTTGTGTAACAGGCTGCCATTTCCAGTTGAGATGCAGTTCCTGGAAAACCTTTGTGTATTCATCAATGCTTTGTGTAAAATCGTAATAGTAATCAAGATTGGCATCGTTTGTTTGAATGTACGGCGCAAGTACCCAAACAAAAGGCGGAAGATGAATTGAAGAATTTAAGAGGTTAGAAAGCATTATATAAAATAACAGATTAATTGTTTAACTGCTGCGTTTTTGCTGTATAAAATCTGTCAGTTTATATTGACCGATCAGTTCAGCACTCAGTTCTTTTGCTCCTTTAATTGTACCAATACAGTTCGGTTCCCCGCAAATACATTCAAAAGGCTCTGCCATATACCATTCGGTTGATGGATAAAAGAAGGTAAACTCATCGCCCGGGTTTATTGTTTTAAGAGCAACCAGTTGCATAGTGGTTGTATTAAAAAATGAATTGGGATTACAGCTATGGTTGATGTATTGTAGAAATTCAGGGTCAAGAATGATGTGTTCATGCTCGCCTGCCTGCACAGTATAGCGTGAAGGGCTTTTATGGACTTCTTTTGCGCTGAAGGGACTGATTACATCACCAGCTTCAAAAAATTTTGTTGCTATAAGTAAATGATGGTTTGTTTGTGCCTGCAGATGTATCTCTGCAAAGTCATAATGTGCAGATACAAATGTTGCGAGGGTTGAAGGGTTCATGAAAATGAATTAGTGTTAATAGTTGAAATTATGAATAGATCAGTAATAATGCAGTTAGTTTAACGTAATGTTGAATGAATGTGAATAATTACAATGGTTGAATTGAGCCCAAAAAAAGCCCGTTTCAAAACTGAAACGGGCTTCTATTTAAAGTAAACGGTATTTGTTTACTGATTGTATTACATGTGCTGCTCAATCTTTTTTACAAAATTGGCCTTTGGCTGAGCTCCTACTAATTTGTCAACCACTTTGCCGCCTTTTACAAAAAGAATAGCTGGGATAGAAGTAATACCAAAATTCATACTGATCTGAGGGTTTTCATCCACGTTCACTTTACCAACTTTTACTTTACCATCATATTCTTTTGAAAGGTCTTCAATGATTGGTCCTATAGCACGGCAGGGACCGCACCATTCAGCCCAAAAGTCGATAACACTCAACTTGTCCGAACTGATTACTTCGCTCTGGAAATTTGCATCTGTAAATTGTAAAGCCATAATATGTTCCTTATTTTTTGTGATTGTAATAGAAACGCAAATTTAAGTCCATTCGTTCCAAACTGTTGTTCTGTCATTATCCACACCTGTTCACATCTTCATTTGCAGGAAATCTTTCCTTGCCAATCAATGGTTTAGCAAACAATGTTTTTCAAATTATTCTATGAAAAAAGAATCAGAGCAGTTCGTCTTTTTGTCATTGACAGGCAGACAGTGCTTGATAAATATCAATTTAAAACCCAAAGTGTTGAGCTTTGGGTTTTAAAAATAAAGACGTAAGGCTACGGGGTATAAAAGATTTTATTAACTTTTTTTCTTTAATTCCATTTTGCATTTACTACAGGTGCCGGGTTTATCGCTGGTAATTTCGGGGTGCATGGGGCAGTAATAACCCTTTGTTACTTCCTGTTTTGTTTTACTCATTTTCTTTTCAAGGTCCATACCGCACTTGCCGCATTTGCCGGGTTTATTACTTGCCTGATCGGGGTGCATAGGGCAGGTGAATTTGTCATTCTGCATACCATGACCTTCCCCTTTTTTCATGCCCTTCTTTTCCAAATTCATACCACATTTGCTGCATTTGCCTGGTTGGTCGCTAACCTGATCCGGGTGCATGGGGCAGGTGAATTTAGCATCATGATCGCCATGTTCTTTTTCTTCTTTGTCTTTTTTTACAAGGTCCATACCGCACTTACTGCATTTGCCGGGTTTATCACTAACCTGATCGGGGTGCATAGGGCAAATGTATTTTGCATCGTGCATGCCCATGTGCTTTTCACATTTATCACCTTTTTCGCATTTACAATCCGGACCACATTCGCCTTCCGGACATGTACATTTTTTTACCTGTTCTGTTTTAGCTTTCGGCTGTTTGGTGTTTTTCGCTTTCCCTTTTTGCTGGGCAACTAAGCCTACAGAAACGAAAGTAAAAATAACAGCGAGCAAAAGTTTTACTGCTTTCATGTTTGAATTGTTTTGTTTGAGAATTACAAAGATAATTATGCTTTTTTGTTGTTTGCGAAAGATCGTATTTTTTAAGAAAAAGATGCAAATTCATTAGTTTAGGTTGCTTTGTGGTTTAATTGGGATCCAGATATCTTCTTCTGAAACAGGATCGGCGTTTTTATATAAACTGCCTAATACTTCAAAATGCGGATGCTGGTCCAATGTGTAACCTGATGCAGGAAGCCATTCTGTAAAAATGTATTGGAAAATGCTTGTATCATTACTGGAACCTTTGTAATGAAACACTGCATACAAACCATCTTCCAAAACGAATGATTCCATATTTGCGGGGATAACGGTATTGTCAGTTACTTCAACCACAGCCCATTTTTCAAATTCACTGCATGAGTCTGCAGGATAATAATGGGTTGGATAAACAGTAATTGAAAGAAGATCGTTATTTACATTGTTCAGGATTTCTTTTCTGCGGGGCATAAATGTTTTCCATAACAGGCTTTTCTTATTATCTGCATGCGACATACGCATGTGCATACCAATTGCTTTTTTGGATTGAAGGAACTGAATAATTGGTTCAAACCGGCCCATAATATAAAGTTAACAGCATGTTATCAGGTAGCAAAAGCACATTTGGGCATAATGGATAAAATTGTCTTAAACCCTTTACTGTAAAGGGTTTTGCTGTTTTTATTTTAAATTTAAGGGCATAAAAGAAGCCCGATCTTGTCTTGTAATAAATAATGATCGCCATTAATTTTGTACAGTCAACACAACTTAAAGTATTGAATGTGATGAAATAATCCGTAATTATTTATCAATATCCATGCTTTAAACAGCGAAACTTGCCCTGTAAAAGAAGTAGTAATAAGAAACAATAACTAAAAATAGGCAAGATGAAAACAACAGTGAAAAATGCGGTGATTGGTTTATTTACTTTAGCTGCAGTAGTATTTGGATTTAGTGCAAAGGCAGGAAATGAAATTCCAGGAGCAGAATTAATCTCAGCAGGAACGCTAAACAGCCACCCTGTATTTCAGCTTAATATTAACAACAAGGAAAATGCAAAATTTGCAATTGTAATTAAGGATGAAACTGGCGAAATAATTTACCAGGAATCAGTGTCAGGTGTAAATATCAGCCGTAAGTTTCAGTTAAATGCTGAAGATTTTGAAAAATCGAATGTGCGTTTTGAGATTATTGACCTGAAAAGTTTGGCAGTTGCAAGTGCTTTTAACGTAAAAAGCAACATGAACATAATTAATGAAACAGAAGTTGTAAAGAATTAATACAACAAGAACATGAGGAAATGAAACGGGGTGCCTGGCACCCCGTTTGTTTTTACGTTACTGTTATGTAGTTATTGTTACTCCAAGTTCTGGTTTATTCATTAAAAACTCGGCCATTTCATCATTCATTAAAAATCCTTTGTCAACTGTGTACATGGCAATTTTCCAGTTTTCCTTTGGTTCAGATAAATTAAACTTAATGCTGGATTTTCCGGGATTTTTTTTCACATTCTTTTCAATGAATTTTACCATATCCTCTGTTAAAAATCTGGGTTCAATATCAACAATTAACTGGCGGGTTAAGGTAGCTTTTACAGTTTCAAGTAAAATTACATTGCTGATTTTGAATTCAAAGTCATCTGTTTTGTTCCAACGTGTTTTAAAGGTGCCGGTTATATACACAACGGCCCCCGGTGTAAAATGATCTTTGAATTTTACAAAGTCTTCACCAAATAATGCAAATTCAGTATTGCCTGTATAATCTTCAATTGAACAGATGCCGAACTGCTTTCCTGTTTTAGTTACACGTTGATTGTGTGCTGTAACAAGCCCTGCCAGTCTGAACTGATGAAACGGGTTTGCCTGTAGTTGAATAGCTTCTTTAAATTCATTAAACTCACTCAGTGGTGTAATTTTATAATGCTGCATTTCAAACCTGAAATGATCCAGCGGATGACCACTGATGAAAATGCCTGTAATTTCTTTTTCATGATCCAGCTTTTCTGTTAATGTCCATTCCTCACAGTTCTGGATTTTGGGCGTAGGAATTTCCATCATCATTGAATCGCCAAACAAAGTGTTTGTATTACTCTGCACATTTGCCTGGTAACGGTTACCAAAGCTGATGATACGCTCAAGTGTATTCACAGTATCGCCATTCATTACATGAAAATATTGTGCACGGTGAAATTCTTTAAAGCAATCAAATGCGCCGCCATATACTAAACTTTCCAGTGATTTTTTATTAACAGTACGCTGGTTAATGCGTTTAATAAAGTCAAACACATCTTTGTATGCTCCACGCTTTCCACGTTCGTCAATAATACTTTCAATGGCTGCTTCTCCCACACCTTTTAATCCTCCTAAGCCAAAACGGATTTCACCTGCTTTGTTTACAGCAAAACCAGTGAGTGATTCGTTAATATCCGGGCCAAGTACTTTTAATCCCATGCGTTTACACTCTTCCATAAAGAAGGTGATTTTTTCGATTGAACCTGCGTTATTCAGCACCGCACTCATATATTCAGCAGGGTAGTGTGCTTTGAGATAAGCTGTTTGATACGCAACAAAAGCATAACAGGTAGAGTGTGATTTGTTGAAAGCATATTGTGCAAATGCTTCCCAGTCTGTCCATATTTTCTCCAGTTTATCGGCAGGATGCCCTTTGGCAGAAGCACCTTCTACAAACTGTTTTTTCATTTTATCCAGAACAGCTTTTTGCTTTTTACCCATTGCTTTACGCAATACGTCGGCATCGCCTTTGGTAAAGCCGGCAATTTTTTGAGCAAGCAGCATTACCTGTTCCTGGTAAACTGTAATACCATAGGTTTCATTAAGATATTCTTCCATCTCCGGCAAATCGTAGGTGATTTCTTCCTTGCCATGTTTACGATCGATGAAGTTGGGGATATAAGCAATTGGGCCGGGACGATAGAGCGCATTCATCGCAATCAGATCGCCAAACTGGTCGGGCCTTAATTCTCGAAGATATTTTTGCATACCCGGACTTTCAAACTGGAAAGTGCCAATTGTTGATCCATGTTGATAAAGTTCAAATGTTTGTTCATCATCAAGCGGTATGTTGTCAATCTCTATATCAATTCCATGATTGAGTTTGATAAGATGCAGCGCATTCTTAATAATACTGAGTGTTTTTAAACCAAGAAAGTCCATCTTAATAACACCAGCTTCTTCAATTACACTACCTTCAATTTGTGTTAACCACAGTTCAGATTCCTTTGATGTGCAGACAGGAATTAATTCTGTTAAATCTTTTGGGGCGATGATGATTCCTGCTGCATGAATACCGGTATTACGAACGGAGCCTTCCAGGATTTCTGCTTCGTGAAGTATTTTGGCAGGTAAATCTTCGCCACTGTAAACCTGTCTTAATTTCTTCACAGTTTCCATTTCATCGGGGCCAAAGTTTTCTTTTTCTGTCAAACTTTTTTCACCTGTAAACGGAGCATGCAATACCCGCTTAAGCGAAACACCGGGGCGTTCAGGAACAAGCTTCGATAAAGCTCTGCTTTCGGGTAAAGGCAAATCCATTACACGGGCCACATCGGCAATGCTTGATTTCGCTGCCATTGTACCGTAAGTAATAATTTGTGCCACCTGTGCTTTTCCATACTTATCAACTACGTAATCAATTACACGTTGTCTTCCTTCATCATCAAAGTCAGTATCAATATCGGGCATTGACTTACGATCAGGATTTAGGAAGCGTTCAAACAGTAAATTGTATTTAATGGGATCGATATTGGTAATGCCAATGCAATACGCCACAACACTTCCCGCAGCAGAACCACGCCCTGGCCCCACAAACACGCCCATGTTTCTTCCGGCTTTAATGAAATCACTTACAATTAAGAAGTAACCGGCAAAGCCCATTGTTTTAATGGTGAAGAGTTCAAAGTCAATCCGTTCACGGGTGCTTTCTTCAATTTCGTGGTAACGTTCTTTTGCCCCGATGTATGTAAGATGTTTTAGAAATTCCCATTGGTTAAGGTTGGCATCGTCATGAATCTGAAATTCCTTTGGCACAGGAAAGGCTGGCAGCAGAATATCTTTTTTCAGGTTCAGCACATCAACCTTATCAACAATTTCATTTGTATTATCAATGGCATCAGGAATATCTTCAAATAGCTTTTTCATTTCGCCCGATGTTTTAAAATAAAACTGGTCGTTTGGAAATGCAAAGCGTTTGTTTTTCACCATCACATCATCGTCTGTAAATTCTCTCAGTGCCGGTGTTGATTGCTTTTCACCTGTGTTGATGCAAAGCAATATGTCGTGTGCATTAAAATCGGTCTGATCAACGTAATGGGAATCATTACTGGCAATAATTTTTACATTATACTTTTTTGCGAATCTGAGTAAAACAGCATTTACTTTTTCCTGTTCAGCAAGCCCATGACGCTGAATCTCCACGTAGTAATCTTTCTGAAAAATATTCAGCCACCATTTAAATTCGTTTTCGGCTTCTGCTTCGCCTTTTGTAAGAATCATTTGCGGAACCATAGCACCAAGGCAACAGGTAGTTGCTATTAATCCATCGTGATATTTATGAATTAATTCTTTATCAATGCGAGGATATTTGCTGTACATTCCTTCAATAAAACCAAGCGAAGTAAGTTTTACAAGATTTTTATACCCTTGCTCATTCTTTGCCAGTAATACCTGGTGAAAACGGTTGTCACGCTGTTCCTTACTGAATGTTTTTACATGTCGGTTTTCGGTAAGATAAAATTCGCAGCCAACAATTGGTTTGACTTTTAATGAGCCATCCTCATTTTTATTTTTATAAGCTTCGGCCACAAATTGAAATGCCCCGAACATATTTCCATGATCGGTAATGGCAAGTGCAGGCATTTTATCATTAATGGCTTTTGAATATAATGAAGGGATGGAGGCTGCTCCATCGAGTAACGAATATTGTGTATGAACGTGTAAGTGTGAAAATTGGCACATAGTAAAGCGCCAAATTTCGCTTTTATCTGGCGAATATTCACGAACATTTAATCACATTCTGGGTGAAAAATTGTCATACAAAATGTGAAAATTTTTGATTATCAGATGATAAGTTGGCCTGTTTCTTGCTCATTCGGCCCGATGCCCTTAATTTTGCAACGGTCTAAAAAATTCAGTCCAGTGAAAAATAGTATTCTCTGCATATCATTGTTGTTCCTGCTTGGCAGTTGCAGTGCTGTGAAGAATATATTTCAACCTCAAAAGGATGAAACCGCTTCACAAAACAAACAGTCATCACAGTTTATCAATCATATTGAAATAAAACCATCTTCAAGCCCGGCAACGACTTACAGTTCGTCAAAGTCCGGAAAAACAAATTCACTTTTTTTTCAAACAAAAAATATTACATCAGCAGCATCAGCTGCACTTGAGCTGTTTTCAATCAATCAGTTTAAATATGCAATCAGGCTGGATGTTCCGGTTGAATTAATACAAAACAAATCCCTGTACGATTTTATTGACAATTGGTGGGGAGTTCCTTACAGGCTTGGAGGATTAACTCAGAATGGGATTGATTGTTCTGCATTTATGCAAACTTTGTTTTTAGGTGTTTTTGCATTAAAACTGCCTCGTACTGCACGGGAGCAAAGAGATGCTACAGAATGGATACCCACTACGGATATGAAAGAAGGTGATCTTGTTTTCTTTAATACAAGAGGTGGTGTTTCGCATGTAGGTATGTATTTACAAAATAACAAATTTGTTCATGCTTCTACTTCCGGCGGCGTAATGATCAGTGATTTGAATGATTCTTACTGGAGCCGCAAGCTGATAGGGGCTGGAAGAATTTTACAAAGCATTTTACCACGACCATAATCTTTATCTTTGTATAATCTCAGGCTTCATTAAACTGAAGCCTTTTTTATTTTTTATGCTGACAAAACGAATTATTCCCTGCTTGGATATTAAAGACGGACGTACCGTTAAGGGAACAAACTTTGTGGATTTACGTGATGCCGGTGATCCTGTTGAACTGGGTGCTTTATATGCACAGCAGGGTGCAGATGAGCTGGTGTTTTTAGATATTACTGCTACTGTTGAAAAAAGAAAAACACTGAGCGAACTGGTGAAGCGTATTGCAAGGCATGTAAATATTCCGTTTACTGTAGGTGGAGGAATAAGTACTGTTGAAGATATGAGTGTGTTGCTTAATTCGGGTGCAGATAAAGTGAGTGTGAACACCGCAGCATTTAAAAACCCACAACTCATCAGCGGCATTGCAAAAGCAGCAGGAAGCCAATGCTGTGTACTGGCAATTGATACCAAGAAAGAAGAAGATGGTGAATGGTATGTGTATCTCAACGGCGGACGAACAAAGACAGATAAGAAATGTTTTGATTGGGCAAAGGAAGCTGTTGAACTTGGTGCAGGTGAAATTTTATTAACGAGTATGAATAATGACGGAACCAAACAAGGGTTTGCGTTAGACATTACGTATCAACTTTCAACTGAATTATCGGTGCCGGTAATTGCAAGTGGTGGCGCAGGAACAATGCAGCATTTTGCCGATGTGTTTGAACAGGCTTATGCTGATGCTGCACTTGCTGCAAGTATTTTTCATTTTAAGGAAATTGAAATTGCTGATCTGAAACACTTCCTGAAAGAGAAAGGAATAGCAGTGAGGTTATAAGGATAGCTGAATAAAATTAATTTTGTACAAGTGTGCGACGCCAATGCAGCCGAAAGCAGTAAAGGTGATTGTACCATAAAAAAAGATAAAAAAGTGAAACCAGATTTTAAGAAGTATGCAGATGGATTGGTACCTGCCATTATTCAGGATTATAAAACAGGTAAAGTACTGATGCTTGGATTTATGAATGAGGAGGCGTTACAGAAAACCGAACAATCGGGTCAGGTTACGTTTTACAGCCGCAGTAAAAACCGTTTATGGACAAAAGGCGAAGAAAGCGGAAATTTTTTAAATGTAAAACAGGTGTTGCTCGATTGCGACCAGGATACATTGTTGATTAAAGCCGAGCCGCTTGGCCCCACATGCCACACAGGTGCTGATACATGCTGGAGCGAAAAAAATCACAGCGATGATTTTCTGCTGTATCTGCAGGATATAATTGATTTGCGCAGAAAAAGCACTGAAGGAAAAAGCTATGTAAGAAGTTTGTTTGAAAAAGGTATCAATAAAATTGCTCAGAAAGTAGGAGAGGAAGCAACAGAGGTGGTGATTGAAGCGAAGGATAATAATGAAGATCTGTTTCTGAATGAAGCAGCCGACCTGCTGTTCCATCTTATGGTTTTATTAAGAGCTAAAGATGTTACTTTGCAGGATGTGATTTATGTGTTGGAACAACGTCATTCTAAATAATATATGAGAAATCTGTTTTTGTTTATTGTTTTTTCCGTTGCAATTATTACAGTGCAGGCGCAGAAAGCCTTTGTTATTAACGGAACCATTAAAGGTGCTAAAGAAAATGCGAAAGTAAGTCTGCGTTTTGATAATGCAGAAAGTATAACACTTGCTGAATCGGTAATTAAAAACGGAAAATTTGAACTGAAAGGGGAATTGAAGGAAACTGCCATGCATGTACTTGTGGTTGAAGGCAGCAGCCAGGATTTGGGTATCTTTCTCGATCCTTCAAAAATAACTGTAACAGGAAAAATTGATTCATTGCCCTTTGCGGTGGTGAAGGGGTCAAAGTCGCATGATGAATTTAATGAGTTTAAAAAAACATTCGACCCTTTTTTCTCAAGACTTGATGCTTTAGGAAAGCAGATTTCAAACCCTGCTATGCAGGCCAAACAGGATTCGTTATACACCGTTGCACGAAGCCTTGTTGAAGAATTGAATCAAAAAGCAGATGTATACATTGAAAGTCACAATAAATCAGCAGTAACACCTTTGTTGCTTTATGTATTATATAATTTTTTCCAACAGCCAGATATACTCGACCAGCGGTTTGCGAAACTCAGTACCGATGCGCAAACAAGTTATTACGGTCGCATGGTCAATGAAATTGTGCAGGAAAATAAAATTGGGGCTGTTGGCACAAAAGCAATGGATTTTATACAGGCAGATACATCGGGCAATATGATTTCGCTTTCATCTTTCAAAGGAAAGTATGTGCTGGTTGATTTCTGGGCAAGCTGGTGCGGACCATGCCGTATGGAAAATCCGAATGTGCTTGCTGCATATAATAAATTCAAAGAAAAGAACTTTACTGTTTTGGGTGTTTCTTTAGACCGTGACCGTAGTGCATGGATTAATGCCATTGCAACCGATGGCCTTACATGGACGCATGTAAGTGATCTTAAGTTCTGGGGAAATGAAGCTGCCAAGCTTTATAAAATTTCAGCCATTCCGCAAAATATACTGGTTGGACCCGATGGAATAATTATCGGTAAGAATCTGCGTGGCGATGAACTGCAAAGCCGGTTAGAAGAAATTTTCAAATCATCCAATTAAACATGAACAAACTTATTTATTCTGTTCTGCTGCTTGCATTTTTATCTGCTTCAGCACAGGAAAAAAAATTTGTTATTACCGGATCGCTTCCTGCAACTGCAAAAAAATATATGGTATTGCTGAGTTGGGATAACGGAAGTTCTGCTGAGGAAACAAACCTTGTTAATGGTAAGTTTGAAATTAAAGGAGCCATAGCCGGGCCGGTAATTGCAACAATCAGCCTGCAGGAAGAAAATCCGCCTAAGAACAAGGCTTTTGATAACGAAGAATTTAACCATAATAATCTCACACTTTTTCTTGATACAGGAAATATTACGGTTATATCAAAAACGTTTTTAAATGAAGCATCAGTAAGCGGCTCTCCGTTAGTAAATGATTTTTACAATTATCAGCAACAAATCAGGCAAATAACTGAGTTGGAAAATAAAGCTGTAAACGTTTATTCTGAATACAGCAAAGTAAAAAATGCAGAAGCAACAAACCTGCTGCTTGATGTTTATAAAAGAATACAGCGATTATTGTTTATAGAGCAGATGGCCTTTGTAAAAAAGAATCCGGCTTCATTTGTTTCCTTATATCTTGTAGAAGATGCTTTGGGAGTAGATATGGATGCGGCAAAAGGTGAGCCTTTGTTTTCTTTGTTAAATGATCCTATTAAAGAATCCATACAGGGAATGAAAATAAAAGCGATGATTGAAACCGGGAAAAAATCGATGGTGGGAACTGCTGCTGCCGATTTTACGCAACCCGATGCAAATGGGAACGCAGTTTCACTGTCATCATTTAAAGGAAAATATGTGCTGGTTGATTTCTGGGCAAGCTGGTGTGGCCCATGCCGTGCAGAAAGCCCAAATCTTATAAAAGCTTATGAGAAATACAAAAGTAAAGGCTTTGAAATTTTCAGTGTATCACTTGATGAATCGAAAGATAAATGGTTAAAGGCTGTAAAGGATGATCGTTACACTTGGACACAGACCGCTGATCTGAAAGGATGGGACAACGCTGCAGCACGACAATTTGGTGTACAGGGAATTCCGTTCAACACGCTGCTTGATCCAAATGGAGTGGTAATAGCAAGAAACCTGAGAGGTGATGAACTGGTAAAAAAACTGGAAGAAATTTTTAAGTAACTCGTGATAAAGAGAGGCCCCGTTTTTTTTGTTCCTCCTTTCACCTTTTAGCCCCTCCTGATATCCCACGCTTGCCTCCAAGCCAATTTTACACATTAAAGCTAATATCGATAATTGTACTTGTTTATTTTAAACATAAATACACCAGCTTGTGTCTAACTTTTTGGGCACTCAAAAAAACATGGCTTTTAAAATATTTATTTGAAAAAATTAATGAGCTGTTTTCAACTCTTTCCCTTTCAGTAATGCATAACCTCCAAAGAAAACGGCACTGAAAACGAGAGTAGAATAAATTCCCATTCCGTAAAAAGGAATACCATCTACATAGGTTTGCATTAAACCGACAACCGTTTTTGGATGGTGATAACCTCCGCCACCAATCCATACAAACAAATTGCTTGCAAGGAAATAAAGGGTGGGTGCTGTCAATGCGCCAAGGCCAATTTGCCAGACATTTTTTGAATTAACAAAGAAGCCAACTACGGTTATACTTGCAAAGAGCAGGTAGTTTACAAACTGCCCGCTGTAAAATCCGGGAATAGCTGTTAAGCCTGCAGAAAACAACGCCTGATAAATTGTATCGCTGATAAGCATACTTAATAATGGCAAAGCAAATGCGTATTTTTTATCTTTTATGATTGAACCTGCAAATAAAGCAATTGCTGTTTGTGGTTCAAAACCAAAAGGACGGTTGGGAAGAATGCGGTACAATGCTGCAACAACAGTTAAAGCAAGTAAGGTAAAAATGATATTCTTGTTAAGCTTCATGATTTTAATCTTGAAGAACAAAAATAGCTAAAAACATCGCCACAAAACGCATTTTATAGCTCATGCTTTTTTCCTCACTATGTGGATAAGAACGAATGATTAATTTTAATCTTATGGCAAAACATCTTGAAACAGGCAAACAAGGTGAGGAAATGGCTGTTGCATGGCTTATGCAAAGCGGTTTCAACATCTTACATAAAAACTGGAAACACTCTTATTTTGAGCTGGATGTGATAGCGGAAAAGGAAGGAATTCTTCATTTTGTAGAAGTGAAAACCCGGACTTCAGATACTTTTGGTCACCCCGAAGAAGGAGTGACTGATAAAAAACTACAGCGGTTGATGAATGCCGGGGAGGAATTCCTGCATCAACATCCGGAATGGAAACGAATTCAATATGATATTATCAGCATTCGCCTGTTTAAACACAAAGCACCGGAATATTTTTTTATCGAAGACGTTTCATAAACAAAAGGGTAGGTTCATCTGCCTTTAAAACCTCTTCCTTTTGAATAATGGATTTTTGAATTAAAATTTGGGGTTAACCCCGGTGTAATTAAAGGGCGTAACAGCCAGCAGTTCTTTCTTCACATCTGCACTTACTTTTAATCCTCTAATAAAATCCTGCATTATTTTTTTTGTGATTGCGGCATTACCCCTTGTGAGTTCCTTTAAGGCTTCGTAAGGATTTGGATAGTTTTCCCTGCGCAAAATTGTTTGAATAGCTTCTGCAACAACAGCCCAGTTGTTATCTAAGTCCTGCCTGATTTTATCTTCGTTCAGCAGCAATCTGTTCAACCCTTTTTCAATTGATTTGAGCGAAAGGATGGAATGAGCAAATGGTACGCCGAGGTTACGCAATACAGTTGAGTCTGTAAGGTCACGCTGCAGTCTTGAAACAGGAAGTTTGGCTGAAAGATGTTCCCACAACGCATTTGCAATACCAAGGTTACCTTCTGCATTTTCAAAATCAATGGGATTAACTTTGTGTGGCATGGCACTGCTGCCCACTTCGCCTTTCTTTATTTTTTGTTTGAAATAATCTAACGAAACATAAGTCCAGATGTCACGGCAAAGATCAATCAGGATGGTGTTGATGCGTTTAATGTTGTCCATTTGCGCAGCAAGATTATCATAATGTTCAATTTGTGTAGTGAACTGCTGGCGCTGTAGACCAAGCTTTTCTTCAACAAACTGGTTGCCGAATTTTATCCAGTCGGTTTTTGGATAAGCAACTTTATGTGCATTGAAATTTCCGGTTGCTCCGCCAAACTTTGCAGTAGTTGGTAATGCGGATAATTGTTGCAGTTGATTTTCTAACCGTTCAACAAAAACCATGATTTCTTTTCCCAAACGGGTGGGAGAGGCTGGTTGTCCGTGTGTACGTGCAAGCAATGGAATATCTTTCCATTCTTTTGCAAAACCTTTTAATTTCAGAATGAGGTTTGAAAGTCCCGGCATCAGTTCATTTTCCAGCGCATCTTTCCATGAAAGAGGAATAGAAGTGTTGTTTATGTCCTGCGATGTTAAACCAAAATGCACCCATTCTTTCAAATGGTCAAGCTTCAATGCTTCCAGTTCTCTTTTCAGAAAGTATTCAACCGCTTTTACATCGTGGTTGGTAATGCTTTCCAGGTTTTTAATTTCAACAGCTTTGTTAACTGAAAAATTGGCTACAACATCGTTCAAAGCCTGCCGTTGAGTGACTGAAAGTTTAAAGAACTTCTTTTCAGCAAGAAAAAGGAAATAATCAATTTCCACCTGAACCCTGTAGCGGATCAGTGCAAACTCTGAAAAATAAATATCTAAATGCTGAAGCTGGCTTCGGTAACGGCCGTCAACCGGAGAGATGGCTGTAAGGTTCTGGAGTTCCATTAAAAACTGTTTGTAAATTTTATAACCGGCTGCCCTATATCGGACAAACCTATCAACTTAATTCTTTTCTTTGCAACGCAAAAGTAAATGAATTGAAGAAGATTAAAATTGGCGCTGTTAGTTATTTAAACACAAAGCCCCTGATGTACGGGATGCAGTCGGAGGAATTTCTGAAGGATCATGAATTAATTCCTGATTATCCTTCAAAAGTAGCCGAAATGCTGAAAAATGGTACAGTAGATGTTGGGTTGGTACCTGTAGCGTTGCTTCCCGAATTACCGGGTTATTATATTGTCAGTGATTATGGTATTGGTGCTGATGGTGATGTGGCATCGGTGTGTTTGTTCAGTGAAGTACCGGTTGAAAAATTAAAAACGGTTTATCTCGATTATCAAAGCCGTACATCAGTTGCATTGTTTAAAGTGCTTACAAAAGAATTATGGGGAATTGAACCGGTTCTGATTGATGCAAAAGATGAAAGTTATCTCACCAAAATACACGGAACAACCGGCGCTGTAATTATTGGCGACAGGGCACTGGAAGCAAGGCGAACAACAACGTACGTGTACGATTTGGCTGGTGAGTGGCGTACAATGACCGGCTTGCCTTTTGTATTTGCAGCATGGATTAGTTTGAAACCCATGAGTGAAGAATGGATCAGTCGTTTTAATGAAGCAAACGCTGAGGGGCTTAAGTATATAAAGGAAATAGCCGAACAGCAGAAATACCCGGTTTATGATCTTGTAAGGTATTACACTGTTAACATTAATTACTTTCTTGACGATGAAAAAAAGAAAGGACTAAAAAAGTTTCTCGAATTTTTATCTGTGTAAGTTTTAATTTTAAGCATGTCAGTACACCGGCTGCTAAATATAACCTTCATTCTGATACTGATTGCTTTATTTAAACCTTTTGAAGTAACAGCACAGCAACTGCGGTATAATTTTAAAAATTATACCCCTTCCGATGGGTTGCCCAGTTCTGAAGTTTACCAGGTATTACAGGACTCTTATCATTACATGTGGTTTGCAACCGATCATGGCATCTGCAGGTACAATGGGTATGAATTTGTTACATTTAATCTTGCCGATAATTCTATTCTTGGAATTTATGAAGATTCTAAAAAGAGGATATGGGCATATTCTTTTTCCGGCAGGTTGTTTTATTATGAAAATGGAGAGTTTAAGGATTATAAGTGGAATGAGAAATTGAGTGGGCTTGTAAAACCAGGAGTCATTTCCGCTATATATATTGATTCAAATGATGTGGTACATATAGTAGCTTCTGGCCCTAATTATTACACAATTTCGGCTAAAGGTGAAATAGAGAGATTTACAAAACTTGCGTCCGAAGTGAAGTGTAATGCAAGGCAAATAACAAAAAGAGATTTTTTCACTGTAATATATGAGTATCCTTCCAATTATGACGGGAAAGTCAAAAAAAGAGAGAAGTCTTCTGAAATAGTTATAAACACGGAGGGAAATAAAAAATTAAGAATCCAAGTTGCTCACACAATACAACCTGAACGATATAGGATAAAGAAAACAGATGACAAAACATTCTTTTTCTATTCTGTTGACTGTGTTATAAAGATTTTAAATGACGGCAGCTACATATATGAAGGGAGCGCTTATAGTACAGATGATATTGAATGTATTGATAGTAGTTATTATTATGCAACAGGAGATGGCCTTGTTATTAAGAATTCTAATGGAAAAATCATCGATGAGTATCTAAAAGGTATTCATGTTACATCTATCGAAAAAGATTATGAGGGAGGCTTATGGATATCCACACTTTCAAATGGTGTATATTATGTAAATCTTTTTCAAATTAAACATTTGGCTTTTAAGGAAAAAATAATTGAGTATAAGTCAAAGGCTTTGATAAAAATCGATGACGAAAACCTTGTTGCTGCAATTGGTAATAATGAAATTTTGAAAGTTAATCCGGGTAAATCAATTGAGAAAAAAAAATTGAATGTTGCTGATATTGTTTCATTTTATAAATATGAGAATAATAATATTCTTGTCGGAAGTTCAGTTAACTTATTTGATTCAAACGCTTGGGTTAGTAAAGATAGGCAAAGAATAGGTGCTTATAATTTAATTGTGGTTGGTCAGAATTCAAATTTCATCCGGAAGGGAGATACGTTGTTTTCGGGTACAACAGGGTCCTTGCTTGCTTATCGTTATCAGGACTTGAGGCTGCTTACAAAAAGTCCAAAAAATTATTTTCGGGTTTCTAAAGTGTTTTTAACTCATATGAATGAAATATTGATTGGTAATCAATTTGGACTTTGGAGCTACCGAAATGAATCTTTAATACCATATGAAAGTTCAAAGGAAATTCTTCGTTCACGAATAACTGATATTAATGAGTACAAAAATCAATTTCTTTGTATTGGAACTCGTGGTAAAGGTCTTTTAGTTGAGATTAATGACAGCCTTTATGAAATTAATACAAGCAAGGGGATTGTGAGCAATAACATACGGAGAATTTTTACTGAAAATAATCATATATGGCTTGCAACAAATAGTGGTATCACAATTTTGTCGATTGAGTCTGTGCGTCCATTTCGATATTCTGTAAAGAACCTTTCGGTGCAGGATGGATTACTCTCAAATGAAGTAAATGATATTATTGACGATAGAGACAATGTCATTGTTGCAACTAACGCTGGAATATCTTTTCTTAATAAGAACAAGGTTATAACTAAGAAGTCGTATCCTCTTCAGTTTTACATTACATCGGTTACTATAAATGGGAAATTTGCAGAACTTAGAGATTTAGAAAAACTTGAATATCAAAAACGAAATATTTCTGTAAAGTTTGATGCGCTTAATTTCAGCAGCCCAGGTAGAAATAATTTTCGATATAGGCTTTTAGGGTACGATTCTAACTGGATATATACTAATGACCGTGCTGTGCAACTTAATCCGGTTCCCTATGGTGATTATGTGCTACAAATACAGGCAAAACGTGAATTTGATTCATGGATAGATAATGAAATAACTTTGCCTTTTTCTGTGAGTGTTAAATGTGAAATTCCTTTTTGGCTATCTGTTTGGTTTTATTTTCTTGTAACAATGCTGATAGTTGCTATTGTGTTTTTCTTTTTTACAAGAAGAATTTCAGCGTTCAAAAAGCGTCAGGCTGAACGAGATGATTTTCAAAGAAAAATTTCTGAAACAGAACAAATGGCATTAAAGGCACAAATGAATCCTCATTTCATCTTTAACTGCCTTAACTCCATTCAGCAATATGTGATTGACAGGGATGTTCAAGGTGCTAATAAATTTATAACAGGTTTTTCAAAGCTAATCAGGCAAACACTTGATTTTTCATCAAAAGATTTAATTACGTTGGAAGAGGAAATAGCCTACCTGTTTAATTATCTCGAATTGGAGAAAGCGAGGATGGAAAACAGTTTCGATTACCAGATAAAGCAGGATTTAAAGCATGGCCCGTTTGAATTACAGATTCAACCCATGTTATTGCAACCGTATGTTGAGAATGCTCTTCGGCATGGAATAAAACATCTCAAAGATGGGAATGGGCTGATTAAGTTAGCTTTCACCGAAAAAAATGAGACAATGGAATGTATAATAGAGGACAATGGAATCGGGAGGAAGAAAGCACAGATATTGAAGTCAAACAATCCTATCGAATACCAATCGAAGGGAATGACTTTAACTGCTGAAAGAGTAAAATTAATTAATCAATCGAAACAGTTGTCTATTCTAATAAAAGTGGAGGATGTGATGAATACGGCAGGGAATGTTGCCGGAACCAAAGTAACTTTAGTTTTTCCTTTATAAACAGATATATGATAAAAGTGCTCACTATTGACGATGAACCTAAAAACCTGCGAATACTGAAAGAATTGCTGAAAACATACTGCCCCCAGGTGGATCATATTGGGGAGGCCAGTAATATCACCGAAGCTGCAATTCTTATTCACCAGTTTCAGCCTGATTTGGTTTTACTTGACATTGAGATGCCACATGGTAATGCGTTTGATTTTCTTGACCGAATTATGCCGGTTGATTTCGAAATAATATTTGTAACTGCATTTGATTCATATACCCTAAAGGCCTTTAAGTATTCTGCTCTTGATTATTTATTGAAACCCGTAAATATTGATGAGCTTAAAGCTGCAATAGCAAAGGCTCAAAATAGAGTTGATAGAAAATATTTTAATCTGCAGTTAAATAATTTGTTGAAAAATTTGAAAAGTTCAGAAATACAGTTGCAGAAAATTGCAGTTCAATCTAGTGCAGGCGGGGTGGAGTTTTTTGCTATTAACGATATTATTTACTGTGAAGCCAATGGCCCCTACACCTATATTTTCTTAGTGAATGGCAGAAAAATTATATCAGTACGTAATATTAAGGAATATGAAGAAATGCTTCCCGATTCTCTTTTTTTCAGGTCTCATCATTCTTTTTTAATTAACCTGAATAAAATAAAAAAATATCATAAAGGACGGGGTGGGGAAGTGGAAATGGAAAATGGGGTGAGGATAGAAATAGCTATAAGGAGGCGGGATGAATTTTTTAAAAAAATCAATCTTTAAGGTTACTATAAATAGCAAAAGTTGCACGAAAGGAAGAAATATGACACACTTATTAGCTAAAACAACACAGTTGTTAAATAATTAGTATAGCGAACGCAATTTGACAATATTTTTACACACTGAAAAAACGCCGTTGCTAACCTATAAAACACCTTCTTCTTATTTATACGGTTATTGTTATTACTTAAGTTTTTTACCCATGAACAATTTTTCAAAATTTTTTCTTTACAGTTTCATTTTCTTTTTAATTGTTAGTTGTAAAAAGGAAAAAACCAATACGCCCCCAACTGCTGATGCAGGGTTATCTCAAACTATACAATTGCCTTTGAATTATACACTGCTTTCGGGAAGTGGCGGTGATATTGATGGGTCAATTGTAACATACTCATGGGTGCAGACAAGTGGACCTACATCTTCAAAAATTGAATCGCCTGCTTCTGCTGCAACAAAAGTATCGGGTCTAATTGCAGGTGTTTATTCATTTAAGTTTACTGTCACAGATAATCAGGCCGCAAGTGCCACTGATACTGTATCTATTACAGTTATAGCCGGACAAAATAAAGTGCCGGTTGCAAATGCCGGTATTCCACAAGTTATTCAATTGCCGGATAACTATACATACCTTGCCGGAAGCGGTAAAGATGAAGATGGAACAATCAGTACTTATAAATGGACACAAACATCAGGCCCTTCAGTAAGTAATATTGAGTCGTCCGGTTCTGCTCTAACAAAAATATCTTCACTTATAGCTGGTGTTTATCGTTATCAATTAATGGTAACAGATAACAAAGGTGATTCTGGTGTGGATTCAGTTTCAGTTACTGTTTTGCCTGCTGTAAATAAAGTGCCAGTAGTTAATGCAGGAATTAATCAAACCATACAATTGCCACAGAGTTATGTTACTCTTGCAGGAAGTGCAACAGATTCAGACGGAATAATTAAGGGCTATTTATGGAGTCAATTATCAGGTCCCGCCGCATCTGTAATTGAAAACCCCGCTTCAGTAACAACAAAGGTTGCAGGACTGAATTCCGGAACATATATTTTTCAATTAATGGCAGTTGACGATAAAGGAGCTACAGGTTTAGACACTATGACAGTTGATGTGAAACCATCAGTTATACAAACAATAACAATTCAGGAAGGAACTTTATCTGATTTTAAAAATGTTGCAGTACTTGGGTTTACAGATGTGTCAGCAAGTGGAGGAGATATTAATGCCCAGGCTTGGACAAGCGGAGGAGTTTCATTAAACAACCGGGGACATTTTAAATTTAATCTAAGCCAGATTCCTTCAGGAGCGACTATAGTTTCAGCAAAATTGTCACTTTATTCTGTTCCTTCCGGAAGTCTGACGAATGGAGATCGGATTACTGCAAATTACGGTTATAACAACTCAATGTTTATTCGTAGAATTATATCAGATTGGGATGGGAATACAGTAACTTGGTTTACACAGCCAACTACAACAACTGTTGGGCAGATTTCTGTCCCTCATACAAGCCTGGGCTTTTTGGATTTGGTTGATATGGATGTTACAGGTCTTGTTTCATCAATGATTTCAGAAAATAAAAGGTATGGATTTATGATGATGTTGCAAGATGAAACCTATTATAATACACGACAATTCTGCTCACCGATATTTTCAGATATTTCAAAAAGACCCAAATTGGTAGTTACTTACCAATAGAGAAATTAATTTATCAGAGACTTTTAAAGCGATCATTTTTTGATCGCTTTTCTTTTAATTTCACAAAATCGAATTGTTGGTAATATTATTTATTTTAGTGCCTGAAAGGGAAGTGAGTATTTCCTTTCAGTAAAAAATAAAATCTTCTATTTATTTAATAAGCAATGATTTATTCTATACCAAGAATTAAGAAAAACTTGATGAGGTTTGATCTCTCAAATAATATACGGGAAGTAAAAGTAAATGATCGCAGATTTTATTATCGTAGTTCTGTTGAGTTTCTACATAGTTATTATGAAATTCTTAGGGATCAGATATATAATTTCAGGTCATCATCTGAAAAACCTAGAATAATTGATTGTGGTGCGAATATGGGAATAGCAGTCAATTTTTTCAAGGATTTATATCCTCAATCAGAGGTTATAGCATTTGAGCCTGATGAAATGAATTATCAAATTCTGGAAAAAAATACAAAGGGATTGACTAACATATTCCTTCATAAGAAAGCTGTTTGGATTAAAGAAGGAGAAATATCTTTTTTGCAAGATGGCACAATGTCAAGTAAAATAGACGATAAGCAGTCAGGAGACTCTGTTAAAATCAGATGTGTACGTTTAGCAGAATTTCTAACGGAAAAAACAGATTTTTTAAAAATTGATATAGAAGGAGCTGAATACGAAGTTATGAAAGATATAGAAAGCTCTCTTGGGAATGTTGCTAATTTGTTCATAGAATATCATGGAATGGTTGATGAAACCTATAAGTTGGCTGAAATATTTCAGATATTAAATGAATCTGGTTTTTTGGTTTATTGTAAAATGGCAAACGATAAAATTAAAGTGCCATTTTATGAGAAGCGTAAAAAGGATGGATACGAGGTGCAATTAAATTTATTTGCTTACAGAAATTAGTAATTTTTAAGTATGAAAACTGCTGGAGTTGTAGTGTTATATAATCCAGAAAATGATTTTGTTCAAAATATTTTGTCATATTTTGATATGATAGATATTTTGATTGTTATTGATAATTCACCATTTCCTAATAATAGAACGAAAGAATTAAGAGCACTTTCAGGAGTGATTTATTTAGGTGAAGGGAGAAATCATGGAATAGCAAAGGCTTTAAATATTGCTGCTGAAATTTCAATTAAGAATAATTGCGATTGGTTATTGACGATGGATCAGGATTCATACTTCATACAAGAGGAAAAAGTAAAGTATATTTCATGCTTTAAACAAATTAAATTAGATCGTACAATCGGAGTTGTTGGCACATCATACGGCGATGGAAAAAATAATTGGATTTCTGAAGTGGAATGCTTGATTACAGACGTGTCACATTTAATTACATCTGGCTCATTTATTAATCTTGAGATATTCAAAATTGCCGGGCCTTTTGATGAAAAGCTTTTTATTGACGAAGTAGATACAGATTATTGCTATAAAGTTTTATTGAAAGGGTTCAGGGTTTGTTTGATTGAAAATGTTCGCATGAATCATGCTTTAGGCCGAAATATTGCAGTGCGAAATTTCTATTTTGGGCGCAAAGTAGTTCGTAATATACATTCTGCAAACCGGATATATTATATAGTTCGTAATTTTTTGTATATGTATAAAGTTTATCACAAAAAATTTCCAGATGATTTAAGAAAAAACCTAAAAATTACACTTAACAGAATAAAAAACTGCATTTTGTATTCTGGTGAGCCTTTTAAAGCAATAAAAATGATGTTTATAGGCGTTGTTCATAATTATAGACAACGATTTGGCCCATATTAATATATTTATTTTTTGAAATTACCTTTGAGTTGCAAAATGCTTTAAAGAATGCACAGATTTTCTATTATTTTACCCGTTTATAACGGGTTGCCGTTTTTGAAACATTGTATTGAAAGCATATATTCACAAACTTACCCAGATTTTGATCTGATTGTTCTTGATAGCGGGAGTAATGATGGTTCGGTTGAATATATTAGGTCGCTTAATAAATCAAATATATTTTTTCATAGCAGTGAGGCGAGGTTGAGTATTGAGGAAAATTGGGGGAGAATAAAGGAAATTCCAAAGGCAGAGTTTATGACGATAATCGGTCAGGATGATATTCTTTACCCTCATTTTTTAGAGAACATAAATAAAGAGGTTGGCAGGAATAATGATGCCACTCTTTGGCATGCTCATTTTGATTACATCGATGCTTTTAGTGAAATAATTCGACCGAGTGAGGCAATGCCTTCAAAACTTGATCTTTTGGAACTAACAAAGTTATTTCTGGATAATAAGATAGATATGATGGGCACCGGTTATGTTATGAGGTCAGCGGATTATGATAGACTCGGAGGAATACCTGTAAAATACCCATCACTCTTGTTTGCTGATTTTGAGCTTTGGTTTCGTCTTACTGGCTTGTCTTATCAGGTTATCAGTAGTAAGACTCTTTTTGCTTTTCGTATTCATCAGAGTACAACAACTACCAGCAAAAACGACATTTATTTAGCTGCATTCGGGAAATTTATTGAATTTTTATGCGAACTAAAAAGTTATAACATCGAATTAAAAAAGATTATAGAGGATAAAACCGAAATTTTTATAGATAAATATACTCAGCGTGTGGCCCATCGGTTGATAAAAACTAACATTGTTGATCGAAGACCTGACGAAACGGTTAAACATCTTCTTGAGGTTATGAAGCACTTCGCTAACAAATTAAAACCTCAAAATAATTTTAGTCCTAATCGAAGATTTAGTGTTAAAATCGCTGCATGGATTGATAGTAATATGCTTACCCGAAAATTATTTTTGTATTTCAAAAGATTATTTCCAAAGGCTTTTTTAAGATGATGAAAACTCCTTTAGTCTCTATTATAATTATTAACTATAATACTTTTCAGCTTACCTGTGAATGTATTGATAGTATTATGCAATACACTAAAGGGGTCTTTTTTGAGTTAATTGTAGTTGACAATAAATCTACAGAAAGAGAACCTATTGCTTTTCTTGAACGATACCCATTTGTCAAACTTGTTCAGAATACAGAAAATTCTGGTTTTGCTTCAGGCAATAATCTTGGCATTAATAATAGTAATGGCGATATAATTCTTTTGCTTAATAGTGATACTTATTTGCTGGAAGATTCTATTTCTATTACAGCAAAGAAATTATTGGAAACTCCGAATATTGGGGTAATTAGTTGTGGTATGGTTTATCCAAATGGATCATTACAATATCCTGCCAGAAGATTTCGATCTGTTAAATGGGAATTACTGGATTTAATCAGACCTGTATTATATTGCTTTAGTTATAGAAAAAGGGCAAAAATGATGCTGGGTAAATATTTTAAATCTGATTTTGATACTGAGTGTGATTGGCTTAATGGCGCTTTTTTTATGTTTAGGAAAGACTTAATAAAAGAGCTAAAAGAGAAGAAGCTTGATGAAAGATTTTTTATGTATGGTGAAGATCATTTATGGTGCTGGCAATTTCATAAGTTAGGGTATATAAACTACTTTTTGTCAAAGACTAAAATTGTTCACATAAATAATGCAAGCACGTCATATTCTAAACGACTACAATTACTTTCTGTTATTTTCAATCATGAGCTTGAAATCATGAAGGAAAGAAAAGGGGAAGGCTTCTATTTCTTTGTTTTTAAAATGATATATGGATTTAAAGAGCAATCACGAATAATAATTAAAAAAATATGGTTCAGGTTAACTGGTTCCTTGTTTTCTTAAGTAAGTTACTATTCCTATTCAACTCGCCTACAACAAACTCGTCCACAAAACTTTTGCTCCGTATTTGCCCCAGTCTTTCATTGCTTTATTCAAGTCTTTGGTGTAGGCTTGCCATGTAGTGTTCTTGCCTTTTTGCTTAGGGTTTAGTGTCGCTTCTGATGGTTCTTTTAATTCAACCTTTGTTGCAAACCAGGTAATTTGCAACCGGGGCACGGCAAGCCCCAGTATCATGCCGGGCAAACCTCCAAAGCTCTCCGGCCCACTGCTTACAGCAATTTCATCGGTGTAAAATGCAACAATGTAAACTGAGTCGCATATTTTGGTTACTGCTTTTCTGCATTCAAAACCGGCTATTATTCTTGTCTCGTTGGTTATTTTCCATTGGTAATTCTGCATGCTGTCTTTAAGAAGATAGGTTTGTTCAAACACATCTCTTTGTATTGAAACCTGGTTGTTTCTGATATCATGAATGTTTACATCTGTTTCACTTGGCTTTCTTCCCCATACATATTTTGTATCAGTATTTTCTTTCGCAAGCTTAAATACCGTTTTGTTTTCTGTAAAATCAAGCGAATAAATATCCGTTACCATCTTCGGAAAAATTTTCTTTTGCTCCTGTATCCAAACACTTTCTTCATCTTCTTTGTCGTAAAACGAATATTGGTTCATTCGCTTTTCATATTCAATATGGCCGGAACTGATGAATTTTACCTGTGAAAAAACAGAGCTAAAGAAAAAACATAGTATAAATGAAAAGATTATTCTGGTCATAATTAAAAGTTTACAGGTTTGCCGTTTTTAGTAAAGTTCCATATAAGCGACATCATCCAGTAGCGTTTGATATTCTGGAAAGTGTTTTCTGAAATAAAATTGCTGTTTATATTTCGCTGTACCGATGTATTTTGATTAAACAGGTCGTTAACTGAAAGCTTCACTTCAAAAGCTTCGCTTTTAGTAAATGCTTTTCGCAGCGAGGCATTAACTACAGCAATATTCTGCTGTGTTTTAAATGTCTCTGTTTTTTGGTAGATATTTATATCTCCTTCTAAATCAAAGTAGAGTTTTTGCTTTTTAAATTTCATGGAAGTGTAAGGGTAACAGTTCAAGCTCCAGTATTTTACCTTTGCAGGACTGATAGTGGATTTTGAGTAGTTGATTGATGGCTCAATATTAAAATTGAAATTAATCCATTTGTCGTTCCACATGCCCATACCAACACCCATACCTATTCGGTAATAATTATTGGTGTTTTTTACAGTATTTACAAAGTTGATATACCTGCTGGTATTACCACTTGCAATAATGTTGAAATTAACTGAAGGGGCAATTTCAAATCCGTACATTGTCCAGAAATTACCATCATAATTGCCATTTACATTTACCTTCTGGTTAATTGTTTTTCCCGAATCTATTTTGCTCGAACTTGTAATGGCATTATTTGTAAATCCGTAATTACCGGAAAAGTAAAAATTCTTACTTTTTATAATCTTGAAATCGTTTGCCTGCAACGAAAAATTATGGCGAAATGCCTGTTTAAGATTTGTGTTTCCCACAGTAATATTCAAGGGATCAATATTGTCGATTATTGGGTTAATATCCTGCAGCGATGGGTTTTGAGTTGAACCATTATAGTTTATTGTAATTGCTCTCTGCTTTTTTGGCATATATCTGAAACTTGCTTTTGGCAATAACCTTGTAAAGGGCCTGCTTTGATTGTATCCTTTATTAAGTTCCTGTAATTGATAATTTGTATGACCAATAAGGCTGCCCACACTGAAAGTATATTTTTTTTCAGTATAGCGGAATGAAATTCCTCCAGTATGGTCTGTTGCTTTGTAAATGAAATGATTGCTGAGCGAATCAACTTTAGAAGTATATGAAGAAGATGAACCTGGTTTTTCCAGTGTGTTGTTATCTGAATTGTTGTTACTGAAACTGTTGTTATAGCTCAGCTCAAGAAACAGTTTTTTGGTTAATGATTCAGTAAATACAAACTTGTTCTGAAATACGGTATTATTGGTGTTGTTTGTTTTTTTCTGGTCGGTTTCCTGTGTTTTTGAAATTTGTTCATTACTGTCGAAGAAATTTGTAGTTGAGTTTAAGAATCCGGTTCCGTTAACAGAATTATTGCTCCAGTTGCCGGTATAGCTGAATGTTCTTCCTGTTTTCTTAAAACGTTTTTTCCAGCTTAATTCAGAAGTGAAATCTTTATTCTCATTATCACTGTTAATGGTTCGGCTGATGTTGTTTATCAGTTTATTGTTTTCATCTTCAGCAAAACCTGTATAGCTGTTTAACCTGCTTCGGTTAATAATTGAGCCCAGTGCTTTTACCTTGATTGTATTATTGGAATCAATCTTCCATTCATAAAGGCCATTCAGCTTATTTCTGCGGCCTGAAGTGTTGAAATTTTCAACCGAACTGTTACTGAAGCTGCCCGTTGGTAAAATTGTTTTTGTGAATGTAGTATTACGGCCTTCCACTCTCTGATCGTTAAATTGGTAATTACCGCTGAAGTTGTTTTTATCCTTGTTCCATTTGTTTGCATAACCAAGCCCGGCTGTTGTGGAAACAGGAATGCCTCTTCCTGAAGAGAACTCATCACCACGGCTCCAGATCATCATGCCTCCATCATCGTTCACTTCAATATTCGTATTGTCATCTGAACCATAGTTGCGACGTTCATTCCAGTTAAGACCTTCAAAGGTGGTATTGTTATGCGTGATATATGCGGCAATTTTTTGTTTCTTTTTAAATGAATTAATCATGGCCTTGCCATTGCGGTATTTATCAAAATCTGTTCCGGCTTCAATTTTGCCAAAGTAGCCTTTCTTCTTATCTTCTTTCAGCTCAAGATTAATGGTTTTCTTTTTCTCTCCATCATCAACACCGGTAAATTCAGCCTGTTCACTTTTTTTATCAAATACCTGTACTTTGTCAACTATATCGGCACGGAGGTTTTGTGTTACAACGGCCGGATCATCGCTGAAAAATTCTTCACCATCTACCAATACTTTTTCAACTTTTTGTCCCTGTGCAGTAATTTCACCTTTAGAATTTACCTGCAATCCGGGAAGTTTTTTCAGCAGTTCCTGCACATTTGCGTTAGGCCCAACTTTAAAACTGTCGGCTTTAAATTCAGTTGTATCTCCTTTTATGCGTATGGCAGCTACTTTTTGCTGTATAACAATTTCTTCCAGGAGCTTTGCTTTGGGTATAATATTAATATAGTTCAGGTTGGTTATAGTGCCTTCTTTGCTTTCAACTATGTCAGAAAAAGTTGCATAACCTGGGAAAGTAACTTCAAGAATATATTTTCCCGGAACAATTTTATCAATTAAAAAAGTGCCGTTATCGGCCGATCTTGTAAATTTTACTAAAACAGTATCAGCAGGCTTCAGCAGACTGATTACTGCATTTTTTAAAAGTTTATTTTCTGAACTGTCTTTAATTGTTCCTTTAAAACCATTTTGAGTAAAACCTGTTGTAAACAAACATAATAAGAGAAGACCTGTAAGCAGAAAAGCAGGAATAGTTTTTTTCATGTATTTGGTGTTACGGCAATCCGGGATTAGGCGAATTGCAGAATGATCAATTTTCTCAATTATTTCTCAACAACGCAAACATCTATTATTTTATTCTAATCTACGAACCATTCGTAGTTTTTAAGAATTATTTAAGAAATAAGATTCATTCAGGTTGATTATCCATAAAAGAAATTGTTTTTCTTTTTTACGAAGATTGATGAATTAACTGAATCATATTCATTGTTTTTAATTTACTTTTAGTTAAATACTTGCCATTATGTCAAATACAATAAAAGAACCATCATTGGGACAGAAGCGTTACGAAGACTATCATTTTGTAGATACATCAAAAACTGTGTGGAATTATTCACGATTTGAAGGCGATGATATTTCCAATTTTCAGCGGGGAACTAATTACAGGTGTTATGAGTTATTTGGTTCGCACCAGATGGAAGTTAACGGAGTAAAGGGATATTATTTTGCTGTGTGGGCACCTAACGCAACGTTTGTTTCTGTTTTTGGTAGTTTTAATGAATGGGATAAAAAATCGCACCCGCTGTTTGTAAGGCTTGATAATTCCGGTATATGGGAAGGGTTTATTCCAAATATAGAATCGGGGCAATCTTACAAATATCATATTCATGGTTATGCCGGGCAGAAATTAGATAAAGGCGATCCGTATGCCAATTACTGGGAAGTACGTCCTAATACGGCTTCACGCACATGGGCTCTGGATTATGAATGGAAAGATGAAGAATGGATGCAGAAGCGGAAAGATCATAATAAGCTTGATGCACCCTGGAGTGTATATGAAGTTCATCTTGCCAGTTGGATGAGGCCGGATAAATACAATGAAGAAGTGTATAATACTTACGATTTCTTTAGAGAGAATCTTGTTCCTTATGTAAAGGAAATGGGGTTTACGCATATTGAATTAATGCCCATTATGGAGCATCCGTTCGATGGAAGCTGGGGCTATCAGGGCACAGGTTATTTTGCTGCAACATCTCGTTACGGAAGCCCGCAACAGTTTATGCAGTTGGTGGAAGCATTTCATAACGAAGGTATTGGCGTGATACTTGATTGGGTGCCTTCTCACTTTCCATACGACTCGCATGGATTATTTATGTTTGATGGCACACATACGTATGAGTATGCAGATATGCGTAAAGGTTATCACCCCGACTGGAACAGTTATATATTCAACTATAAACGTGGCGAGGTAAAATCATTCCTTATCAGCGGTGCCATGTTCTGGCTCAAGAAGTATCATGTAGATGGATTACGGGTTGATGCTGTTTCATCCGTACTTAAACTTAACTATTCAAGAACAGCAGGGCAGTGGGAACCAAATGAACATGGAGGCGATGGAAACCTTGAAGCCATTGCGTTTATTAAAGATCTGAATGAAACAATTTTCAGAGACTTTCCTGATGTGCAGACCATTGCTGAAGAAGCTACCGATTGGCCGGGAGTTAGCAGGCCAACTTTTGCTGATGGACTTGGATTTGGTATGAAATGGATGATGGGCTGGATGCACGATACGCTTAAATATTTTAAACAGGATCCCTTTTACCGCCAATTTCAGCAGGATCAGTTTACGTTCAGCATGATGTATTATTACGATGAAAACTTTATGCTTCCCTTAAGTCATGATGAAGTGGTGCATGGTAAAAGCCCCATGTTGTATAAAATGCCCGGTGACGACTGGCAGAAGTTTGCAAATCTTCGGTTAATGTACAGTTACATGTTTACCCACCCCGGAGGTAAACTGTTGTTTATGGGCAATGAATTTGGCGCAACAAATGAATGGAATTATAAAAGCGAGCTTCAGTGGGATTTGCTTCAATATCCTTCACACAATGGCATGAAGGAATGTGTAAAAGCTTTATGCCATTTGTTGAAAGCAGAACCGGCTTTGTACGAAAACCAGTTTAACCAGTTTGGCTTTGAGTGGGTTGATCTGAACCATCGCAGCGAATCGGTAATTGTGTACAAACGCAAGGGCAAAAAGGAAGAAGATGATGTGCTGGTTATACTGAACATGACACCTGTGGTTCGAAACGACTGGAAAGTGCATGTTCGTAACAAACAAAACTGGAGAGAAATTTTTAACAGCAATGACCAGAAGTACTGGGGTACAGGCGATGTGTACAATCCTGAAATTAAAGTACGTGTGGTTGATGGAATGAACAAATGGTACGAGCTAAGTCTGAATTTGCCCCCTCTCGGCGCTGTTTTTCTTAAATAAATCAGGGTAAACGATTAGAAAAACCTCTTTCTTAAAGTAAAACTACGTTTTGACTTGTGAATAAATTTGCTACTTTTACAGTAATCCAAATTGAAAGTCCATGAAAAGCTGGTATATTTTTTCAGCATTTATTCTATTTACTTCATTCAGTGCATTGTCGCAAAACCGTGACAGTTCAAATGCTGTTTTACAAAGAGCCATTGTTGCCAAACAGGAACGCCGCATTCAGCTTGCGATGAATTTATTTGAAAAAGCCGTTCAGTACGATACAACAAACGTTGATGCAATAAAATCAATGGGGGAGTGGGGAATTGAAAGCCGCAATTATCGCCAGGCGGTTGAGGCTTATACAAGATGGTACAGGCTTGAACCAAATAATGAAGCAATTTTTCAGCAGTTAGCCACTTTGTATTTTAATCTTGGCAGGCATAAAGATGCACTTGAATTTGTAGAGAAATGGGAAAAGCTACACAAGGATAAGCCTATGCACTACATTGCCGGAATGTGCAACTATTATTTAGAAAATTATCCGCAGGCAATTAACCGGTTGCTCTATGCTGCTGAAACAGATACTACAAATGCAGGAATGTACTATACAATTGGCCGAAGTTACCTGGAGATGGAGCGTTATAAACAGGCACTTCCATATTATCAGAAAGCAGTAAATATCGACCCGAAAAATCCACGCTATCCTTACGAAATGGCAATGGTTTATTATGCAGTACCGGACGATAAAAATGCAATCGTTATGTTTGAAATAGCTGCTCAACGTGGGTGGGCACAAAATGCCGATTTCTTTGAAAGTGTGGCATATTGCTATATGAACCTTGGTAATTTTGACAAATCATCTGAAATGCTGGAGAAATCGTTGGAAAAACGCCCCAGCAGCATTTCTGTACGATATTTACTTGGAGAATCAAAATATAAAGGTGGCCATTACCAGGAAGCAATTGATAACTGGGACCAGGTATTGCAGGTTGATAATAAAAATGCACGAGCTTTGTATATGATTGGTTTAAGCTACCAGAAAATGGGGCAAAAAGATAAGGGCATGGCGCTTTGTGATAAAGCAATTGAGATGGATCCTTCACTTAACAGCCTCAAACAAAAGAAAATGGATATGGGCATGTAACGCCTGATGAATAAATTATGAAAAGGGTAGCATTCGTGCTGCCCTTTTTTGCTCATGAAAAACAGTAAACCCGGGCAGCGAAATGAAACACAATTAGCCTCTGTTAATAAAAAAGCAAATACCCTGTTCTGATATTGACTGAACACCAACTGATTAATGGCTGCATCAGTAATGATGCGCACTGCCAGCAATTGCTCTTTGAGCGCTTTGCGGGTAAGATGCTTTCTGTTTGCCTGCGCTATGCCACTGACAGGATGGAAGCAGAAGATATTCTCCAGGATTCATTTATCAAAGTATATAGGAATATTTCACAGTTTAAGTTTGAAGGTTCTTTTGAGGGCTGGGTACGACGGATAGTTGTAAACACAGCTTTGAAATACTGCCAGAAGAAGAAAATGAAATTTGAAGAAGTGAAGCCTGAATCTAATCAGGCGGGCGGGTTAGAACCATCTGCCTATAATCATTTGAATGAAACAGAACTGATGAAGCTTATCCACCAGTTACCTGATGGTTACAAGCTGGTGTTTAACCTGCATATAATTGAAGGTTACAGCCATGAAGAAATAGCAGAAATGCTGAATATAAAAGACAGTACTTCCAGATCGCAGTTGGTGAAAGCAAGGAGGTATCTGCAAAACGAAATTCTCAAAATGCAAAAAAGCATTGCGGTATGACAGATCAATTGTTTGACGATTTTGTAAAAGGGAAACTGGAGCATTACGATTCCGGAGTACCTATGCACGTATGGGAACGCATACGTGAAAAAGAAAAAGACGACAGGAAGGGCTTTTTCTTTTTCAGGCGGTTTTTATTAGCTGCTTTATTGCTGTTATCGCTTACAGGCATTGGATACTTTGCTGCAAAGCAGGTAAAGAACAATGAAGCTGCAAATGATGCAGCTCAGCCATCAGCTACGTCAACTGATGCATCAAAGCAAAAAACAAACAGCAATAATCATCAACAAAGCAATCCTGTTGTTCAATCGGCAATTCCTGGAAATAATTCAGCAACAGAATCAGTAAAGCAAACTCAAAACAATCAGCAATCAACTCCTCTTACTTCAGCAATCAATAAAAATGAAACAACTGTACATAATTCATCAACAGCTATAACAACAAGCAATAAAATCAATTCATCAAAAACAAAAGTGTTTATGAACTGTTTGTTTAACCGCACTTCAAAACAAAAATCAGTTAAGCAAATAAATCAGAAGTCTGCAAAAGATGATGTAGCCGCAAATGACGATCCTTTAGTAACAAATCAGCAAACTCAATCACAATACAAACGACTTGATTTTGCAAATGCACTGAAAAAATTTGCTGCCGGAAACTTTCATCCTGCATCAATTCCTTATAATATAAAACAACCCGGATGCCCGACTGTGAGCGGTCCGAGAAGAAATGATTTGTATATTGAAATATATGGCTCACCCGATTATACCATGCGCACTTTTTCAAATACATCGGTTTATGACAATTATGTAAATGAGCGTCGTACTGTTGAAAACAACAGGAATGGTTTTAGTGCAGGTGTGCGTATTGCAAAAAATGTTGGCGAAAAATTTCTAATTAAAGCCGGAGTTAATTACTCGCAGATTAATGAACGTCTCCATCTCATTAATTACAATGAAAAACAATTAACACAAATAATTACCATACGTACAGTAATCAGAGCTCCCGGCGATACTCTTTTTATCCGTGATACAACTTATTTTGAACAGACAGGAACACGCTACCGTACAACGTATAACCGCTACAGGTTTATTGATATTCCGGTAATTTTTTCTTATGAGTTTGGTAATCCTGAAATATTAAGTTTCTCTGTGAACGCAGGTCCGGTATTTAATATTACATCGTTTTACAGGGGCTCAGTGCTTGATACAACTTATTTACCTGTTCAGATTTCAACATCAAAAGGTAACGGACCAAATAACTGGCGAAGTAATATTGGTGTTGGTTTATTTGCAAGTTTTACTGTTTATAAGCCAATTGGTAGCCGGTTGCAACTTTTTGCAGAACCATATTTCAGGTATAATCTTATGCCCGTAACACAATCATCGAATTTTGTTATGCAACGTTATTCTGTTTCAGGAATGCAGTTGGGGCTTCGCTATAATTTGTATAACGAAAGGCAGCGTTACAGATAAATGGCGAATCCGTTAATTACGGATGTACCAAATAAGTGGAAAACACCTTTTTAATCTTGAATATGAAAAAAATAATTTATAGTACACTTTCATTTATAGCTCTTTTTGCATCGTGCAAAAAAGATACAAATGTGTTTGTTCCTGATCAGGGACAGCAACTCGACAGTGGCTGGACTGCTAATGTAACATCATCAAACCAGGTACTTATATTGTCGAAAGAACTCCAGGGAAGTTTTCTTTCAGAAACATTCAACAGCAGTAGCGATACATTGCTCTTTACAAGCGCCGGCGTGCAGTTTATATTTCCTAAAAACGGGTTAACAGTTAGTGGTAGTGTAACTACCGGCTCAGTAAAGGTTGAATATGTACTTGTGCAGAAGAAAGGTGATTTTATAAGATACGGCATTCCCACAGCGGCAAACCGTGTTCCGCTTGAATCAGGAGGAGCATTGAATATCAAACTTACATCCAACAGTCAGTCAGTAACGCTTGCTGATTATAAAAAAATTTCTGTTCAATATCAAGATGATGATCCCAAACAAGGCATGAAAGTTTATTACGGCAATATGCTATCGGTAACCAACTCACTTGCGTTTGACTGGTCATTAGCTACAGATTATTCATTGGTTAAAACATGGGATTCTGCAACCGCCGTAAAAGGGTATCATGTTGAAACATATAAAACCGGCTGGGTTAATGTAGATCGTCCTTTACTTGAAACAGTAACAAGTAAGGTGGAGGTAAAAGCATACGTTCCCGATTTGTTTTCTAACGCAAACACTGCGGTGTACATGGTGTTTAATAATTACAAAAGTGTGGTGCAGTTAAGTGGTAATGCAACAGCAAGGTATTTCTCGTTTCCCAATATACCTGTTGGACAGGATGTGAAATTTATAAGCATTTCAAAAGTTGGCGGGGTGTATTATCTTGGAGTTACATCCGGTAAAACATCTGCAAATATGGCCGTATTCATTAAACCTGAACTTACAACTCTGCAGAATATTCAGGCATTCTTATATACATTGTAAAAAGGGATTCACTTCCAGTAGTTAATATTTGCACAACTGTGGAAATTGAAGATTCGGCTTATCCAGTCAATTTTCAATAATTTTGCAGTTATGCGAAGTGCGAATAAGAAACAAATACGTGTAGCAATACTTGATTTGTACGAGGGGGCACCCAATCAGGGTATGCGATGTCTTCGTGAAATTCTCAACCAGTTTGCTGATGAACATTCTCTCAATCTTGATTGGGATGAATTTGATGTACGTTTAAAAAACGAAGTGCCCGCACTTTCAGCTTACGATATTTTTATTTCATCAGGTGGTCCCGGAAGTCCTTTGGAAAGTGAAGGAACAGAATGGGAGAAGATTTATTTTAACTGGATTGCTTCTGTAAACGACTGGAATCATAATCCACTGCATGAACAAAAGAAAAATGTATTCTTTATTTGTCATTCATACCAGCTGGCCTGCCGCTTTTTTGAAATAGGCAATGTGTGTAAACGAAAATCAACAGCCTTTGGTGTTTTCCCGGTGCATCTGATTTCAGGTTCAGAAAAAGATGCCATACTGAACGATATTAAAGATCCGTTTTATGCAGTTGACAGCAGAGATTACCAGGTTATTCAGCCCGATCATAAGCGACTGAAAGAACTTGGTGCAAGATTGTTGTGTATTGAAAAAGAACGGCCGCATGTGGCGCTGGAACGAGCTGTAATGGCAATACGGTTTAATGATTATATGATTGGCACACAGTTTCATCCCGAAGCCGATGCTTTTGGTATGAGTATGTACCTGCAAACAGAAGACAGAAAGAAAACCGTAATTGATAACTATGGTTTTGAAAAATGGCAAAGCATGATTGAGCATCTGGAAGATCCTGATAAAATTCTTTACACCTATTCGCACATACTTCCCAACTTCCTGTACAATGCTGTTTTTACAATGGCAGCGGTTAGTGCACTATAGACCGAAAGTCAGTAAGTCGGAAAGACGGCAAGAAAACCATCCTTGCAATCTTATCGCCTTACCGTCTTCCCGGCGAAAAGAATCTCTGTGTTCCCTGCGCCTCTGTGGTTCAAAAAAATCCAAATTTCATTTCTCCCCGAAAACAAATATTTTTAGAACGAAAATCTTCATTATGGTTCCATCCGTTCGCAAAACATTTAACAGTGAGTTTAAAAAAGAGAAATATGATGCCTTTTTAAACGAACTGTACAGCTATCATCCCGGTGATATTGAATTCAAAGTTTGTGAAACACCTGTGTTTGCCGATAAGCAATTCAGGGATAAACTGCTTGATGTATGCGAATCAATTATTGATGTGATTTGCGCACCTGAATTTAATAAGCTTACCGACAGAGCTATTCCCGCAGGTGAAAAAGTACCCAATGAAAATGATCATGCACACATGATTGCTTTTGATTTTGGTGTTTGCATCAATGCAGATGGCGGACTTGAACCACAACTCATCGAAATGCAGGGTTTCCCAACCTTGTTTGGTTTCCAGGCATATTATCCTGAAATCATTGAACGGCATTTTTCTATTCCTGGAAATTATTCGCAGTACCTCAGCGGCTATACAAAAGAAACTTACATTGAAATGCTGCGCAAACTCATTGTAGGAAATCATGCTGTTGAAAATGTAATTCTGCTTGAAATAAAACCTGAAGAACAAAAAACAAGAATTGATTTTTCCTGCACACAAGATTATACAGGTATTGAAGTGGTGTGCATCACCAAACTGATACGTGAAGGAAGAAAACTTTATTACATGCGTAACGGAGTTAAAACCGAAATCAAACGCATTTACAACCGGGTGATTTTTGATGATCTTAAAGCACAGAAAGATACCCTTGGTGATATTGTTGATATCACTGCCGATCTTGATGTGGAATGGTTGCCACATCCCAACTGGTTTTACCGCATCAGTAAGTTTACACTTCCGTTTATTCAGCATCCTTATGTGCCGAAAACTTTTTTCTTAAACGAAGTAAAACAGTTGCCCGATGGTTTGGAAAATTATGTGCTGAAGCCATTGTTTTCATTTGCCGGGCAGGGAGTGCTCATTGATGTTACGCAAGAGGATATTGATGCCATTACCGATCCTGAAAATTATATTCTGCAGCGCAAAGTAAAATATGCCGATGTGGTGGAAACACCCGATGTGCCCGCCAAGGTTGAAATACGCATGATGTATGTGTGGCCTGATGGTGATGCACGCCCACATGCAGCAATTAACCTTGCACGCTTAAGCAAAGGGAAAATGATTGGTGTACGTTACAATAAAGACAAAGAGTGGGTAGGTGGTTCGGTTACGTATTTTGAAAAAGATGTTTGAACCGGATTGAGATAGAAACACAGATAACGCTGATGGAACAGATGAACGCAGATAAGAAAAACTATTTTTATGTTACGGCAGCAGCATTTCGTAGCATCGCCTGTTGCGTATTCTAAGAATCAATCAAATAAACTTTAAGCTGCTGTTCTTATTTCATACGCTTTTTGTTTTTCAACTACTCGGTATAATCGGGATGTATCTGGACTATAGTTAGACAGGCGTTTACCTGGGCTGGGAGGCCATCTGAAATAACTGAAAAGCAAACAGCTTGTTGTTCTTTCGGTTTTGTTTACTAAACTTTATCCTCCTTTTAAGCGGTAGATTACAAAATAGGCAAGAATAATCAGCAACAGAATAATAAATGTAGCCATAATGGTTAGCGTTTGTGCGGGTATTTCCCTGAGCTTTTTATGGCGGCGCTTATGTAACTGACTGGCAAGCCGACGGTTAATATCAGCTACAGCAACCGGTACATCTTCTTTGTTTTTAACCTGGCTTAAACCCTCTTCTGCATCACTCATCATTTCTGAAGAAACAATACGTTTCTCCAGTTCATGACGTTCTTCGGGCGATAATTTCCCTTCCAGGTATTTCAGTAATTCCTGTTCGCTGATATTGTCATCATCTTTCAATATGTCGAGCAAATTATCGCTCATGGTTCATTTGTTTGAGCAAAAGCATTTTTAAATTACGCTTTCCGTTCTGAATATAACTTTTTACCTGCATCATGGTAAACCCTGTTGCTTCAGCAATGTCAAGGTAGCTTTTTTTCTGCAGGTAAAACTGTTCAATGCAAATCTGCTGTTCAGGTGGCAGTTCCGTTAATGAGCAGGTAAGTTTTTCCAGCAAATCATCTTTCTGCAGCAGTTCGGCAAGGTTGCTTTCTTCGGCAGGGGTTGCCATCATTTTTTCAGTAATTTCTTTTGGTAGTTTTCCTTTATCACGCAATTTCATCAGGCAATGATTTTTGGCTACCATATAAATCCAGCTTTTGAAATAATCAACCTTATACTTATCTATTTCTTTAATAGCTTTTTCAAAAACCTGCTGAACAGCATCTTTTGCATCATCTTCATTTTTCAGGTATTTCATACAAACACCATATAGAAGCAGTGTATAACGTTGCAGTAAAATGCCAAGCCATTTGTTATTGCCATCGTTGCGGTAATGGTTCAATAATTCGCTGTCGGGTATGGTTGATTGTGAGGGCTGCACGAACAGGGTTTACATGAACAAGGTAGTTATTTTTATTATAGAGATGCAGGAGAAAACAAAATTCCATATATTCATTGCAAAGAATTCTGAATGAATAATGCTGTTTGTATAGTTCCGGTAGCACCAGTAAGAAAAGACCGCAGACACGAAGCTGAAATTACCTCACAGTTGTTGTTTGGCGAATCAGTTGAGCTGATTTCTTCGCATGATGATTGGGTGGAAGTAATGTGTGTATATGATGGATATACCGGCTATTGTATGCGAAATCAATTAACAGAAGTTGAAGAGGAAATAGCCTTACAGCCACAAGTGCCGTTAGTAAATAGCTGGAGCGGTGTAATGATGGTGAATGAAGTGCCGATGCATGTGCCATTTGGCAGTGCAGTTCCGGGCTTATTAAATGGAGAAGCTACATGGGGTAATAACCGCATCAGGAGCAGCAGTAAACTGGTAATGGAAGGTGCTTATGTTTTTGAGGAGGAAAGTATAAGAAAAATAGCATTTACTTTTTTGAATACTGCTTATTTGTGGGGTGGCCGAAGTGTGTTTGGAATTGATTGCAGCGGATTTGTTCAGAATGTAATGCGTTTTTTGGGTAAGAAATTGCCAAGAGATGCATCAAACCAGGCAATGGTGGGAGAGGATATTGGATTTTTACAGGAAGTGCGCTGCGGCGACCTTGCTTTTTTTGGTGATGAAGATGGTGTAATTACACATACGGGAATTTTGCTGAACGATCATGAAATTATACATGCCTCCGGTAAAGTACGCATAGACAGTATTGATAATGCCGGTATTTTAAGTAAGGATACAGGTATGAGATCTCATAAACTGAGATCAATTAAACGGATCTGAAAAAATTATGCTATCCAGATTTAATTGTGCATAACCATTACAGGAATATCACTGTGAAAAAGAATTTCTTTTGTGTGGCTTCCTGAAAATAGTTTTTCGAGAATGTTATGTTTATGCGGAATTACAATTAATAATTCAATCCCGAATTTTTCAGTGTATTCGTTAAGCCCCTCAACCATATCAGGGTTATCTATAAAATGATAATGCGGGTGATAATATTGGAACATTGTTTCAATAAGCCCGCTTTGAAAAGGAGTATCGTTTGTCCAGCGTACATCGTTAAAGTCAACATTCAGTACATGAAGCTTTGCACCTGTCTGATCCATGATTTTCTTAACTTCCTTTTCCGGGATTGTATCAGCAACTGCTCTGAAATCTGTTGTAAGGCCAATATCATTCACCTGAACGTAATCTGCATTTTCGGGAATAATCAATACAGGCACATTTACGTGTTTGGCAACACTAAGCGTATTGGAACCAATCAGTTTTTTTTCAAAAGTTCCATTGCCTGTTACACCCATAATAATAAGTGAAGCCCGGGTTGATTCAAGAACTTTATTAATAACATCATCAAGTTTTCCTTCTATCAACAAGTGCTCAATTCTTACAATTGGTTCTTTTTCCACTAACTGGGCTGCCAGTAATTTGAGCTCTTTTTTGTTGATTTCAAGTAAGCCTTCAGGGCTAATTTCAGCACCCTGGTAAACAGGATACATAGCAGGTGCTTCATAAGCATGAAGCAGAATTACTTTTTCGCCGGTTTGTTTTGCATAGCTCAAGGCATACGTTGCGGCATTCATTGATGTTGTTGAAAAGTCAACAGGAACAAGAATGGCTTCCATATTAAAATTTTAATAAAACTAATTATACATCACCCCTGACGTAATGATGATAATCAGAGCTATGGCAATCTCTAATCATGGGAAAGCATGAGCCTCATCATAGCATACCTTTAGTGGATGGAAGATAATTGCTCAGTGGATCTCTCTTTACAGCCATGCGGATGGCCTTTGCAAATGCCTTGAAAATGGCTTCAATTTTATGATGTTCATTATCGCCGTGGCATTCAATATTCAAATTACATTTTGATGCGTCACTGAACGATTTGAAGAAATGGAAAAACATTTCAGTGGGCATTTCACCAATTTTTTCACGGGTGAAAGTTGCATTCCATACTATCCAATTACGGCCACCAAAATCAATCAGCACTTTTGCTTCGGCTTCATCCATTGGCAATGCAAAGCCATAACGCTCCATTCCACGTTTATCAGCAAGCGCTTTTGCAAATGCTTCACCCAATGCAATGCCGGTATCTTCAATGGTATGATGTTCATCAATATGCAGATCGCCTTTGGTTGTAATGTTTAAATCCATCTTACCATGACGTGCAATCTGGTCGAGCATGTGATCAAAAAATCCAAGACCTGTGTTGATGTTTGCCTTTCCACTTCCGTCTAAATTCAGTTCAACATGAATTTTTGTTTCGTTGGTATTACGTTCGTGTACAACAGTGCGTAAACCAAGTTTCAGGAATTCATAAATTTCTTTCCAGAGAATGGTTTCAAGAGCAATGGTTGATGCACGAAGTTCAGCAACCTTATCTTGTATTTCAGCAGCCCCAAGATTTGCATCGTTGTTAATCCAGATGGCTTTGCAGCCGAGGTTTTTTGCTAATTGAACATCCGTAATCCGATCGCCGATTACAAATGAATTGGCTAAATCGTATGCAGGATTGTTGATGTATTGTGTAAACATGCCAATGCCCGGTTTTCTTGTTGGGGCATTTTCATGTGGAAATGTGCGGTCGATTAAAACATTACTGAAATGAACTCCTTCGTTTTCAAAACTCTTTAAAACAAAATTGTGAACAGGCCAGAATGTTTCTTCCGGAAAAGAAGAAGTACCTAATCCATCCTGGTTGGTGGGCATTACCAACTCGTAATCAAGTTCAGCAGCAATCCGGCGCAGGTAACAAAACACATCAGGATAAAAACTAAGTTTATCAAACGAATCTAATTGATAGGTTGGCGGTGCTTCGTTGATTAATGTTCCGTCACGATCAATAAACAATACTCTTTTCATTTGTTTTAAGGTAGTTGTGATTTATTTCAATTTTGCCCTGATTGCTTTTACTTCAGCAAGTGTAACATAACTGGCTTTATTACCAAAACTCCTGCGCACATACGTTAATACATCTGCAATTTCCTGGTTGGTTAATTGCGGCTGTGCGGGCATGGGGTTGGAGTAATATTCACCATTAATTTCCACTTCTTCATTAAAACCCTTTACCAGTATTTGTACAAGTTTTGGTTTTGGACCTAATGTAACTTTTGTTTTGATTAATGGCGGATTCATTCTTGGCACACCACTGCCATCAGGCTGATGACAAACAATGCAGATTTTATCATATACTTTTTTCCCTCTTGCCATCGCAGCTTTTACATCATACTGCTGTTGTGCCGGCATAAAAGCCTGAATAAAATATGCTCCGCAAATCAACAATGCTGAAGCTGCAAAAATTTTCATCTGTTTATTTTTCTCCTGTGTAAATAATTTTCCAGACTGTGCCACCCTGATCATCTGAAATGTACATTGATCCGTCAGTACCCATTGCCAAACCGCAGGGGCGATGTTTTGATTTTGAAGGTGAAAGATTTTCTTTTCCTCCAACAAAATCATCTGCAAAAATTTCATAATCACCCGATGGTTTTCCTTCTTTCATTGGAAGAAACACTACGTTGAAGCCAGCTTGTTCTAACGGTGCCCTGTTCCAGCTACCATGAAATGCAATGAATGCGCCGTTTTTATATTTAGCTGCAAACTGGTTGCCGGTATAAAACAACAATGCATTTGGTGCCCAATGTGCAGGGAATGCATACAATGGTTTCTCTTTTGTACCACAGAGTCCTTCTGTTTTTCCATCGCCACCATATTCGGGTGCAAGTAATTTCTTTTTCTGAATGGGATCATAATAGCAATAAGGCCATCCAAAGTCCATTCCTTTCTTCACAATAAAAAATTCTTCAGCGGGTACTTCTGCATTTTGCTCATTGCTGTAATTGTCAGGATATAGCTGGCTTAATTGATCTCTTCCATGCTGCATCACAAACAATTCATTCACTGAAGTATTCCAGTCAAGACCAACAACATTACGTAAGCCTGTTGCATAACGTACACCTTCAGCATACGATTGATTCAGTTTATCAGCTCTAAACTGCCAGATGCCACCAGCTGTTTCGAGAATGGGGCAGGGCATTTGTCCTTTTGATCCTGCAGTACGATCTGTTTCCTGGCAGGCATTGGAAGGTGCACCAATGTTTACATAAATAAATCCGTTATTATCAAGTGCAATTGATTTGGATGAGTGCTGGCGTTTGTTTACTAAACCTGTGATAATGATTTCAGGTTTGTCGGGATTTTCGATTTCATTTTTATCGTTGAATTTATAACGATACACCTGGTCATCGGAAGAAGCATAGAGATAACCATTTTTGATAGCAATACCTGTGCCGCCAAAATTACCGAAGCCGAACTTTTCGTCTGCAACTCCATCGCCATTTGTATCTCTTAGGCGGATGATTCCTTTTCCGTCTTTTAATCGTTCAAGTTTGACGTAAACGTCGCCGTTACTGTTTACAACAATGTGACGTGCATTGCCCAATTTATCAGCAACAACAATTGCTTTGAACCCTGCAGGCAATTTAATATCGCCTGGTGCAGAGTGAACGGGATCGCCTGCACATGCAGAAAAGGCAGCTGCGATGATAAGGATAAATGAAGAAAAAAGTTTAATCATGTTGCAATGGTTTGATTGGTTAAAGTTAATCTTAAACAATAAATTTCTGCAAAGCGTTCAGTAATTCATCATTCTCTTTTGCCGTTCCTACAGTAATACGTAATGATTCACCACAGAGTACAACTTTACTTCTGTCACGAACCACAATCTGGTTAGCAAGCAGGTATTCATAAATTGCTTTTGCATCCACTACTTTCACTAAAAGAAAGTTGGCGTCTGACGGATAAACCTGCACAACTACTTTCAGTTTTGGCAGATCTTCTTCCAGCCGTTTTCTTTCTTTCACCAGTTCCTTAATCATTTCATTCACTTCTTCCACATTGTCCAAAGCTTTTAACACCAGTTCCTGTACTGCTTCACTAATATTGTAAGGTGGTTTGATTTTATTGTAAATGTCAATAATTTCTTCACTTGCAAAAGACATACCCAAACGTAAACCTGCAAGTCCCCATGCTTTACTGAGTGTTTGCATCACAACAAGATTAGGATAATCTTTCAGCAGCGTAATGCATGAACGCTGACGGGAGAAATTGATATAGGCTTCATCCACCACCACAATGCCATCAAAATTATTCAGCACCATTTCAATATCTTCAAAATGAATACTGTTACCTGTTGGATTATTGGGCGAACAGATCCAGATAATTTTTGTATTCTCATCAACTAATGTTTCAAGATGCACAAGATCGAGCTGGTAATTTTCGAGCATCTGTGCTTTTCTTATTTCCACATCATTGATGTTGGCACTTACTTCGTACATGCCGTAAGTGGGCGGACAAATGATCACATTATCTTTGCCGGGATTACAGAATGCACGGTAGAGTAAATCAATACATTCATCACTTCCGTTGCCAATGAAAATCTGTTTGGGTGAAACACCTTTGATGGCAGATAACTTTTCCTTGATCTTCAACTGGTATGGATCGGGGTAACGGTTGTACCATTTAATCAACGGCGAGCCGATACTGTTTTCATTGGCATCAAGAAAAATCTTTGCCTCACCGTGAAACTCATCACGTGCAGAAGAGTAGGGAGTGAGTGACTTGATATTTTCTCTGAGTAAATTATTTAGATCGAAAGACATGTTGTTGGAAATTGATTTAATAACACGAATTTTTACGAATTACACGAATTGTTTTTAAATGCAGTGGGCCACAAACAAAAAACTAAAAACGATAAACTATAAACTCTGCATTCTCTTCCTCACTGCTTCAGAATGTGCTTTTAATCCTTCAGCTTCGGCCATTGTTTCAACAGCTTTGCCAATTTGCTGTAAACCTTCCTTGCTAAGCTTCTGGTAAGTGATCTTTTTTACAAAACTGTCAACGCTTACGCCACTGTATGCTTTGGCATAACCGTTAGTTGGTAATGTGTGATTGGTGCCACTTGCATAATCACCCACACTTTCAGGTGAATAATTGCCAAGGAAAACAGATCCTGCATTAAAAATCTGCTCAGCAATTATTTCTTCGTTTTTGCAACTGATGATTAAATGTTCAGCCGCATATTCATTTGCAAGCTCAATCATTTCTTTTTCTGATTTCAGCAAAAAGGCTTTACTGTTCTCTAACGCTTTCGCAGCAAATTCTTTTCTTGGGAGAACATCCAGTTGCTTTTGTGTTTCAATCAGTACATCATGAATCAGTTGTTCAGATGTGCTGACAAGCAACACCTGCGAATCAACACCATGTTCGGCCTGCGATAATAAATCAGCAGCAACAAACGAAGCATTAGCGGTTTCATCAGCCATTACACAAACCTCACTTGGTCCTGCCGGCATGTCAATCGCAACGCCATCTTTCTGTACTAACTGTTTGGCAGAGGTTACATACTGGTTGCCCGGCCCGAAAATTTTATATACCTGTGGAATCGTTGCAGTGCCGTATGCCATTGCAGCAATAGCTTGTGCTCCACCTGTTTTGAAGATTTTTGTAATGCCTGCAAGGTTAGCCGTATATAAAATGGCTGCATTTACTTCGCCGTTTTTTCCGGGAGGTGTGCAAAGAATAATTTCTTTACAGCCTGCAATCTTCGCTGGTATTGCAAGCATTAAAATTGTTGAAAACAATGGAGCAGTACCACCTGGAATATACAAACCTACTTTTTCAATTGCTACTGATTTGCGCCAGCAAACAACACCGGGCATGGTTTCAACTTTCTCAACTGCACTGATTTGTTTTTTGTGAAACAGTTCAATGTTTTGTTTTGCAATATTGATTGCTTCCTTTAGATCGCCACTTACTTTGCTCTCAGCTTCAAGAATCTCAGCTTCAGAAACCAGCAGTTCGTCAACAGTTACTTTATCATAAATAGTTGAAAAACGTTTTAACGCTTCATCGCCGTTTTCCTTCACCTGTTTTAAAATGTTGCTTACACTTGCTTCCAGCGATGAAGAATCCAATGCAGGACGTTTGAGCAATTTACTCCACTCAGTTTTATTCGGATGTTTTATTACTTGCATAGTTTTAATATTGGTTTCACACAAAGTTCACAACGGATGCGAAGCAACAAAGACTTTCTTTGTATACTTGGTATTCTTTGCAGCTTTGCGTGAAAGTTTTTCAACCCAAAGGGTTACATCACCATCTTCTCAATCGGCACAACTAAAATACCTTCAGCACCTGCAGCTTTCAGTTGTTCAATTTTTTCCCAGAACTCATCTTCACTTAATACACTGTGTACACTGCTCCATCCTGTTTCTGCCAATGGTAATACAGTAGGACTTTTCATGCCGGGCAAAATAGCAATGATGCTGCTGAGTTTATCGTTTGGAGCATTCAGCAAAACATATTTGTTGCGCTTTGCTTTTTTTACAGCTTTAATACGGAAAACCAATTTGTCAAGTAAGAGTTGCTGCTCGTTGGTGAGTTTATCGTTCTTGATAAGAACTGATTGTGATTGAAGAATCGTTTCCACTTCTTTTAATCCATTCATGAATAAAGTTGAGCCACTACTCACAAGATCAACCACAACATCCGACAAGCCAATGCCGGGAGCAATTTCAACAGAACCACTGATTTCATGAACTTCAGCAGTGATATTATTCTGCTTCAGAAATTCAGAAACAAGAAAAGGATAACTAGTTGCAATGCGTTTACCATCCAGTGTTTTTGCGCCAAGATATTCCTGGCTTTTTGGAATGGCTAAACTTAAACGGCATTTACCAAAACCAAGCTTCTCAACAATCTCTGCTTTCTTGTTTTTTTCAAACAATACATTTTCGCCAACGATGCCAATGTCAGCAACACCATCTTCCACGTACTGAGGAATATCATCATCTCTTAAAAAGAACACTTCCAGCGGAAAGGTATCAGCTTCTGTTTTTAAACGGTCTTTTACATTACGTAATTCAATGCCGCAATCTTTCAGCAGCTTTACTGAATCTTCATAAAGCCTTCCGCTTTTCTGGATGGCAATCCTGAGCTTGGCTGGTTTTTCTGCACTGCCTCCGCTTAGTTCGCTGAGCGGAGTGAATTTTTTTTCCTGCATTATTTAAATTTTAATTTCTGTAAAATAAAAAAGGCCTACTTACGTAAGCCTTTCACTATTGTAAATACACAAAGCAACATCGGCTTACCGGTTGGGGCAAGTATGATGATGATGTGTATGTGTGTTTGAAATCATGGCGCAAAAGTAATGCTGAATATTCAAATGGCAAAAAATAAGCAGAAATAATGTTTTTAAACAAACACTTATTCGTAAATGATGAATTATATTCTTTTACTGCACTTTTCTCACTGCATAGATCAACTCATCAAGGAACTCGCCGTTTTTGAAAATATTTTTTTCAATTCTTGCTTCGAGTATAAAGCCGGCTTTTTCCAATACACGTTGTGATGCTGCATTGGTTCCGTAAGGGCGGGCATAAATTCTTGTAATATCAAAGATGCTGAAGCCAACAGGTATGATTTGTTTGATTGCTTCGGTAATAATTCCTTTTCCCCAATAAGGTTCTGCAAGCCAGTAACCAAGCTCGGCATTCTTGCACATGATATCTTTCTGCGGATGAAGACCAATTGCACCAACTGCTTCTCCGTTTACATCAATGGCAAATATGTGAACAGGATCATCCTGTGTTGCCATTGCAATAAAAGCTTTTGCATGATCAACCGTGTAAGGATGCGGGAAAGCATCCGTTAGGAATTTTGCAATCTTGAAATTGTTAGCATGTTTAACAAGGCTGTCAATATCATTGATCGTCCATGGTCGTAGAATAAAATCCATTTAAAGAATTCTTGGTTTTAATTGTTACAATTAAGATGTTTACCAGCTACCGCCACCGCCACCTCCAAAACCTCCGCCAGAGAAACCACCACCTCCAAAACTTCCGCCGCTACTACCGCTGCTGCTTGGTGCACTGTAAAATGTTTTACTCATTTCATTCATGGAGTGATCAAGGCTGTTTAAAAACATGTACGTATTGAATGTAGTGTAATTACCCGAATACCAATTGGGAGGAGGAACATCCAATCCCTTCAATTTATCTTTCCAGGTATCAGCCATATCAAACACAATGGCAAATGGTAATACTTTATCAAAGTAATGTTCATCTTCTTTCAGGAAAGTTGCCAGCCTGTCTTTCTCAACCGATTTAATAAATTCTTTAAAACCTGCCAGCTTTTTATACAACTCATTTCCTTTTTCTGTTTTCTTCGACATAAATGCGCCAAACAGCACAATGATGATTCCGCTTAAAATAAACGCTAAGGAAAACCAGAACGGATCGCCCCAGAATTTGATCAGATGAAAAATGCCGAAAGCTGTGCTGGCCAGTCCAAGAAAAACAAAGAAGTAACCAAAACCTCTTGAATATTTTACATAATAATCAGCACGGTCAACTTCGCTTTCAAGTTCACTCTTTGCTGCATTCATGGTTTTGTACAATTTATCCTTTAAACTGCTTAATGCTACTAATGATCCTGTTTCAAATATGCCATAGAATAAAGTGCGCTCAAAAGTCATTGCCGACTCAGGAAGATCTTTCAGTTTAATGAATTCGTATTCCTTGTTCTTCACCAAACCAAGCATTGATACTGTTTCTGTTTCCTTCACCTGCAGGTAACCACCTGCACCCCAGTAGGGAATTAATGCAGTAAGATCTCTTTTATCTAACTTGTCATCAATCACATAACCTGCAACACTTGGACTGATATTGTTTGGCGGATAAAACTCTGTTGTAATTGTGAGCTGATCATCTTTTCCCCACCTGTTCCAGGTATAATACATCAGGAAGAAAATAAATAGTGGAAGAATCAGCCATGCTAATCCACGCATCATGTAATTCTGCTTAATCAAAAACCCCTGCGGAAGAACGATGCCAATTGTTACAGATTCGTTTGATTGCAACTGTGCAGTTGTATGCCCTGCAAATACTTTATTATTTACCCATGATGAAACTGTATTGTTTTGCTGTGATCCATACGGACCCGTTGCTACAAAAAACGATGTAGTGCTTTTTAATGAATCATAAAGATTAACCGTGAAGTTGACAGAATCAATGGTTGTTTGCCATTGATCGCCGATTACATTAAAATAAAGTTCAGACCTGTCTTTAAAAAAGTTGATGGCATTCAGTAAACGGTAATGAATGATGTATTCCTGGTCGCCTTCAACATAACGGTTTTTATTGCCGATTTTAATTTCTTTATAATCGCCCTGGTTTGAAACAGAATAATCCCAATCCTTTACACTGATATCTTCAATGATTGTTTTGGTATAACCATTTGATTCAAGTTGACGATCTGCTTTCTCCGTTCCGGCCGGTAATGGAGCCAGGCGATATTTATAAGGAATACTTCTGAACAGTCCATGATGACTTTCAAAGAAATTAACATGAATGTCTTCAGTAATATCCAGCGATGCATCTTTGTTAACAAGAACATTTACATCGTACTGTTTAATGGTAAAACCTCCCTGTGCATTTGCAACAAAACTGATTGCAATGCAACAGAGAAGTTGCAGGAGGAATGTTTTCACTATTGGTGTTTTAAAACTTTACTTCTACATTTTTTGCTTCTTCAGGTGAATCGAGTTCAAAAAACTCACGGGCTTTAAAGCCGGTCATGTTTGCAACAAGCACACCGGGGAACTGCTGAATAGAAGTATTGAAATCACGCACAGTGGCATTGTAATACCTGCGTGCGCTGCTGAGATCGGTTTCGATGTTTTGTAAAGCTGTCTGTAGTTCTAAGAATTGAGCATTCGCTTTCAGATCGGGATAGCTTTCTGCAATAGCCAGCAAACCCCTTAACGCACCACCTAATTGCTGGTTGGCTGCGGCCATACCAGCTACATCGCCGGGAGCAACTGCAACGGCAGCATTGCGTGCCTGCACCACTTTTTCCAACGTCTGGCTTTCATGTGCTGCATAACCTTTTACTGTATTCACAAGGTTGGGAATAAGGTCAAAACGTTTTTTGAGAAACACACTGATATCGCTCCATGCGTTATCAATTTTAATTTTTGCTTTTACCATTCCATTGTACATGCCAATGAACCATAAAACAAGCAATACGATGATACCGAGGATAATGAGGAGTGCCATTTGTATAAATTTTATTCCGAAAGTTAGTGAACAAGTTGAGAAATATGATAATTATTTATGCTGTAAATAGATAGCTTTTGATGGAAGATTGAATTCTATTTCTTTCACTTATGTGATTTGCCCAAAAAGAAAACCCCGACTAATGTGGTCGGGGTTTCTTTTTTATTAAGCAATTAGTTGATCGAATGCCTTGCTTTTGCAAGGGTTTTATCTTTCTCGGGTTGCCCCAATGGTTTGTTCTTTGAAAAGTCAATAAGTATGGGGGCAGCTACGAAAACTGAAGAGTATGTACCTGTTACCACACCAATTAACATTGCAAAGGCAAAACCTCTTGTTACTTCACCTCCAAACATAAAGAGGATCAGCAATGTTAAGAACACAGTTAGTGAAGTCATAATGGTACGTGCCAAAGTATCGTTCACTGCTTTATTGATAATCGTTGCTTTGTCCTGACCAAACATTGTACGGCTGTATTCACGTACACGGTCAAATACAATTACCGTATCATTCATTGAAAAACCAATCACGGTTAATATCGCAGCAATAAAGTGCTGGTCTATTTCGAGCGGGAAGGGAACAATGTTTCTCAAGAAAGAGAATACAGTTAATGTTACCAATACGTCGTGCAGCAACGCAATAATTGTACCCAGTGAATATCTCCAGTCACGGAAACGGATGAAGATATAAAGGGTAATTGCAAGTAAGCTGAGAATGGTAGCCCAGATTGCACCTTTTTTCAGGTCATCAGAAATAGTAGGCTGTACTGTTTGAGAGCTTTGCTTGAAATGCTTATCGAACTGCTGATAAGTAGTGCCTGTTGGTAAAAATTTAGTTAACCCTTCAAACAACTTGCTTTCAACCAAAGAATCAACATGCTGACCTGGTTGCTCAATCAAATAATCAGTGGTAATATTGAGTTGTTTGCTGGTGCCAACAGTTTTAATAACCGGGAATTTGCCCAATACTTTGTTCAGTTCATCAGCCACTTCCTGGTTTTTCATTTCCTTTTCAAATTTCACTGTGTAGCTGCGTCCTCCACGGAATTCTACACCATAATCAAAACCATTGAATATTGAACTTACTCCAAGTATCAATACAACCAGAGAAATGCCATAAGCAACTTTTCTGTATTCAATGAATTTATAAGCAGCATGTTTAAATATGCGGCGTGAAATTGCTGTAAAATATTCAAAGTGACGTTTCTTGTTGGTGTAAAAATCAGTAATTAACCTTGAAACAAGGATACCACAGAATAAGCTGAGAAGAATACCAATGATCTGGGTAGTTGCAAAACCTTTAACGGGGCCAAGACCAAAATAGAGCAGGATAATGGCAGTCAACAATGTGGTTACGTGTGCATCAAGTACGGGTGCAAGGGAGCGTTTATAGCCATCTTCCACTGCCAATTGATAACTTTTCCCCTTCGTCAACTCTTCTTTAATACGTTCAAAAATGATTACGTTAGTATCAACTGCCATACCAATTGTGAGTACCAAACCGGCAATACCGGCTGCAGTTAATGTAGCACCAAATGAACTCAATACACCTATTGTAAACAGCAGGTTCAGGATTAACGCTGTATTAGCAACCCATCCTGCTGTATTATAGTAAATGAGCATCAATACGAAGATGACAATAAAGGAAATAATGAAAGACATTGCACCTCCTTTAATTGCCTCACGCCCCAGAGTTGGGCCTACAACCTGTTCCTGAACAATTTTAGCCGGAGCAGGTAATTTACCTGTTCTTAAAATACTTGCAAGGTCAGTTGCTTCCTGAATTGAGAAACTTCCGCTGATTTGTGAATTACCTCCTGCAATTGCGCCATTGTTAACACCGGGAGCAGAATAAACATAGTTATCAAGAGCTATGGCAATGGCATAATGCTTATTGAATGCATCACCAGTCATTTTTTCCCAGATCTTAGCACCGGCATTGTTCATGCTCATGCTTACAAGTACTTCATTATTACGCTGGTCAAAATCCTGTCTTGCGTCAGTAATATATTCACCTGTTAATTTCGGCCCTTCAGAACCTGCAACTGTTTTAATAGCAAAAACCTGTAAAAGACTTTCACCTTTCTTGTTTTTCCCTTCAGGTTTTGCACCATAAAGGAAGCGAAGGGTAGAAGGGATTGCAGATTTAACAATATCGAGATTAATATATTTCGAGAAAACGGCTGTATCTGAAATTCTGATTAAACCAACAGTAGCAGAACTGAAACCTTTTGCCTGGCCATCAAGTTGCTGAGCAAGCAACGAAGAAACGGGCTGTTCTGAAACAGAAGCATTTTTTGCTGTGTCGATTTTTGCTACAGATCCGGTTGTGTCTGGTTTAGTGGTATCGGTTACGGCACCGCTCAGGTAAGCTTTTACTTTCTGATCCATGATCGAAAGACTTTGCAAAACAGTTCTGTCGTTCTGGTCATTTACAGTGTATGTTTCCCAGAATTCCAGGTTGGCTGTAGCCTGTAAAAATTTACGTACACGCTCCGGATCATCTACACCCGCCAGTTCAACTGTAATAATTCCTTTATTTTCATCATAACTGATGTTAGGCTGTGCCACACCAAACTGATCGATACGGGCAGTTAAGCGGTCGTATGTTCTTTTAATAGCATCTTTTGCCTCAACACGTATAGCATCAATTACGGCACCATTGCCGGCATCTATCTTAATGTTTTTGTTTTTTCCACTTGCAAACAGAGGCGCAAGTTTGCCACCGTTTGAAACTTCACTGTATGCCTGTTCAAAAAGAGTAACATAATCAGCATCACTGTTCTTTTTCTTTTGAGTTGCAATATCCAGCGCTTTGTTCAAAAGGAGATCTTTTGGGTTATTACTCATGGAGCGGATCAATCCGTCAAGTCCTACTTCAAGCGTAACATTCATACCACCTTGCAAATCCAGACCAAGATTGAGTTCCTGCTCTGTTGCCTTCTGGTAAGTAATGTTGGGATAAAGAACCGGTACGTTGAAGATTGTTTTTTCTTTCAGACTGTCAATGTAGCGACGGTAAACCGCATTTACTGCAGAGTCCTTACTGTCAGCCGAAACACTACCGAAGTTCTTTTTTACAAACTGTTCTGCCCGGGCTTTCTGTTTGCTTTCAAAGCTGTTTACAATCCAGGTAAAACTCAATTGATAAACTGAGATCAGGATTAAAGCAATCGCAAAAAACCTTACCAAACCTTTCAGTGCCATAATTAGAGATATTAATTGGGTTCTTTTTAAGGACGGCAAAGATAGGGGATTCAGACTGAAAGCGAGCAGCCTGAATGTACTGTTTTCAATCAGTTAAAAGCAGGCAGAGTTGGGCTTTATGTGTTATTTTTGGGTATGTTTAAAACAGCAGGGCTTTTTTTTACCGTAGTGGCTGGCTCTCTCTTCCTTCAGGCTTGTAAAACAACTCATCAGGTGGTAGCGGAAAAAGAAAATTTTCTGGAACAACTTATGGCTGCTAACCCTTCAGCGTTCAGTCATATTCTTGCCAACAGAGATTCATTGAAAGTACAAGTCATTTATTCCAAAATTGACCGGGATAAAAAAAATCAGCCGCATTTTACTGATTATTACTTCAACGTAAATAAGCGTTATTTTTATCCAGCATCAACTGTTAAAATGCCGGTTGCTTTTCTGGCACTTGAAAAGCTTAATCAGTTGGGAATTTCCCGTAACACCACTTTTATTACCGAAAAAGGTTATTCAGGTCAAACTGCTGTTTATAATGATCCAACTACTGCTGATGGCAGGCCGACGATTGAACACTATATCAAAAAAATATTTACTGTAAGTGATAATGATGCCAATAACCGGCTTTATGAATTTCTGGGTCAGCAATATCTTCACGATCAGCTTAGAAAAAAAGGATATAACGATGTGCAGATTATCCGCCGCCTTTCCATTAATATGACAGAAGATGAGCATCGTACTACAAACCCGGTATCGTTCAGAGACAGTTCGGGGAACGTTATTTATGAACAGCCGCTTACTAAAAGCAATCTGCCATATATTAACCGTACTGATAAAATCGGAAAAGGTTATATGAATGATGAAGAGGTGTTGGTCAATGAGCCTATGGATTTTAGCCGTAAAAACAGAATTTACCTGACTGACCTGCACCAGATTTTGCGTAGCGTTCTTTTTCCAGAATCGGTACAGCCGGAACAACGTTTTAATATTGCAGAGAGCGATTACCGTTTTTTGTACCAATACATGAGCCAGTTGCCATCGGAAACCAAATATCCAGAATATGATACGTCGGAATTTTATGATTCCTATTGCAAGTATCTCATGTTTGGAAGTATGCAGCATCAGCCATTGCCCAAGCAGATCAGAAGTTTTAATAAGCCCGGCTGGTCGTATGGTTTTTTAACGGATGTAGCTTATATCATTGATTTTGATAAGAATGTTGAGTTTATGCTCAGTGCTGTGATCTATTGCAATTCAGACGGAATTTTGAACGATGATAAATACGATTATGAAACGGTTGGGTTGCCATTTCTGACAGAACTTGGTAAAGCGATTTATGAATATGAATTGAAACGTAACCGGAAATTTAACCCCGATCTATCTAAATTTAAAGTAACATACGATAAATGATGAAGTCAAGTTTTGCAGTGTACTTATTGTTCATTGTTATTTTATTTGCATGCAGCAAGAAAGACCCGGTACCAGGTACAACTTCAGGTTTATTGGTGGTTAATGCATCACCCAATGCAGGTAGTATTTCTGTATTACAGAATCTGAAATCAGTTGGTGATTATTCTTATCTCACAGGCACTTCAAATGCTGCTCAATATGTAACTGTTGACAGCGGGTTCAATAATTATAAGGTTAACAAAGCCGGAGTAGAATACAGTAATATTTTATATTCAAACAGCGATCAGCATTTTTCCCTGTTTGTGTATGATACGCTTGTATCTGGAAAAGTTAAAAGCTTTTTCCTGAAAGATGAAGTTGATTCAACCGGTATGGGAAACACTTCTAAAATAAGAGTTGTGCAGGTTAGCCCTGATGCAGATACATTATATCTCGTTACTACTGCATTAGCAAATGGTTCAGATTCTGCATTTTCCGGCGCTCCTTATTTCGGTAGTTATTCAACAGCAGAAATTTACAACAGTTCCGGATATGAAAGTTTTTATACGGGTGTTTGGCCGGTTAAAGTGTACAGCACGCTTACAAAATCGTACATCCGCACCTATCTGTTCAATTTTGAAAAAGGAAGTATTTACTCTTTTGTTTTTAAAGGTTACTTGAGCAGAGGCGGGGCTGACTCACTTTCACTTTCAGTAATTAAGCATAACTAACAGGCAATAGCCATTTGTGTAGTAAATTGCTCCGCAATCAAATAATTCAGCAAATAATCCTTTAAAATGAAACTTTCTTCCCTGTTAGACAGGTTCAGTGAACCCGAAACTTTAAAAATGGCAAAGCTCGGCCGTGAATTAAGAGCGAAAGGTATTGATGTGATTGACCTCAGCCTTGGCGAACCCGATTTCGATACACCACAGCATATTAAAGATTCTGCAAAAAAAGCTGTTGACGATAACTATAGCCATTACACCCCGGTTGCAGGTTATCTTGATTTGCGTGAAGCAGTTTGTACCAAATTAAAACGTGATAATAATCTCGACTATAAACCTGAAAACATTGTTGTATCAACCGGTGCCAAGCAAAGCTTAGCCAATGTGATTCTTGCAACTGTTGATAAAGATGATGAAGTGATTATCCCTGCTCCGTTTTGGGTAACTTACTCTGAACTGGTGAAAATTGCCGGTGGTATTCCTGTTATTCTTCCTACAAATAGAGAAAATAAATACAAAATTTCTGCTGCTGAACTGGAAGCTGCTATTACTCCAAAAAGTAAAGTATTCCTGTTTTCTTCACCTTGTAACCCTTCTGGCTCTGTTTACAGCAAGGACGAATTAAAGTCATTGGCTGATGTATTTGCAAAGAATCCAGAAATATTCATTATCTCCGATGAAATTTATGAATACATCAACTTCGTTGGCAAGCATGAAAGCATTGCACAGTTTGATGCAATCAAAGACCAAGTGATTATTGTAAATGGTTTGAGTAAAGGTTATGCAATGACAGGTTACCGTCTTGGTTACATTGCAGCAAATGTTGACGTGGCTAAAGGTTGTGAAAAACTGCAAGGTCAGTTTACAAGCGGTACCAATGCCGTTACACAAAGAGCTGCTATAGATGCACTGATCGGCGACCAGGCTCCAACTGTTGCCATGACCAAAGAATTTGAACGCAGAAAGAAAAGAGTGATGGAACTCATCAGCGAAGTACCAGGTTGGAGCGTTGCTGAACCTGATGGTGCTTTCTACGTTTTTCCACAGGTTGATTCTTACTTTGGTAAGTCAAATGGTGATGAAAAAATTGAAAATGCAGATGATCTGTGTATGTATTTACTGAATACGGCACATGTATCAACAGTAACAGGTCGTGCATTTGGTACACCTAACTGTATCCGTTTGTCATTTGCTAACAGTCTCGAAAAAATCGAAACAGCTTACGCAAGAATTAAAGATGCATTGGCAAAACTGAAATAAGTGAAATAGAAACACTGATTGCACAGATTAGTGTGGATGTTCACTGATAAATAAAAACACATTAGGCTTAATGTGTTTTTTCATGATAAAGATAAGTAGCCAATAAGAGGAAGATGAAGAGCTTTAATCTGTTATTCTACCTACATTAATGATTTCTGTTTGATCATCCTTATCTAAGTCTTTTAAGATTTTTTTTCGATCTGGGATTTTTGAAGGCTCAATATACCTGAGAGATTTGAGTAGAGGATGCCCCAATTCATTTGTAACAACATAAATAATCCTGCATTTCAGAATTGCTTTTCCGTCTTTAAAGTAGAAGAAGGTTTTAGTAATCTCTTCTGTTTCTGATTTTTGTTTAGGATTTTGACTATAAAGGCTGTTATAATGGTTCCCGTAAAGATCATTTGCAGTCAATTTTAAATCATTTTCATAAGTCTTATAATCAGGAAAGATTTCTGAAACGTCTTTAGAATTGCCCTTCCCATAACTCTGTATTAAATTCATTAATATTCCAGTACGAGCATTGCGTAAATCACTTTCATAAAGAGATGCACTTCCAGTCTTCAAAGTGAGCAACAAATCATTCTGGAAAGCAACACAATTTTCAAATAAATAACGGCTATAGTAATTTCCAAGAGTGAGTAATTCGGGTTTTGTGTATTTGCTGGTCAGTTCACGTACTTGTTTAATATAAAGTTGATCATTATTCAAAACCCTCATACAACTGTCAATAGGGTTGCTTGTTGTCTTTCTATTTAAATTATTTGTAAAAGCTGGCGATATACAATTGCATACTTTATTGTAAGAAAGGGTAAAAAATTCTTGATACTTGCTTTTTGCCTCTTTATTATCACACCATAAATCTTGTCTTATGAAAATGCTCAGCAATGAATCGAAAGTCGATTCAGATAAATTTGATATTGTTTGACTTTTTCTTTTTTTTATTTGTTCTTTAATTAAGTATGAATAGTTTTTATTTGAAAGTGAAAAAACCTTTTCAGATGCATCACTCATGGCGCTGAAGAAGTTCTTTTTAGCCTCAAGATTTACTTTGTATTCATTGACAAACTGTGCATAAACAAGATCAAAATAATTATCCTGCGCTTTAGCACTCGTAAAGCAAAAAATTGAAATAAATAAAAAGAGAATAAATTGTCTCATTTCATCGTTTCTATTTCTTCTTGGCAGCTTTTTTCTTTACTGCGGCTTTTTTAGGTGCTGCTTTCTTTTTCGTTGCAGCTTTTTTTGCAGCAGCTTTTTTCTGTTTTTCAAAAGCTCCCGGTACCTGCGTTTCAATCATTTTTTTGATGTCATCAACAGGAAGCATGGCCAGTTCATCAGCCGTATATTTTTCACCATCTTTTTTCTTTTCCACTTTCAGCATTTTTTTGCCAAAGCGGATAAATGGCCCCCAGCGTCCGTTCTCTACTGCAATATTTTCATCGGGCCAGCGAACAATAAAGCGGTTGGCTTCTTTTTCCACTTTTGCTTCGATGAGTTCGGTAATATCAGCCTGCGATAAATGATCGAAATTATAACGGCGTGGTACGTTTATGAATAATCCATCCCATTTAATAAAAGGACCAAAACGACCTTTGCCCTTTGTTACAGGCTTTCCTTCAAAGAAGGCTACCGGTGCATCCGCATTTTGTTTTTCTTTAATCAGCTCAATAGCCCGTTCCATTGTTACATCTAACGGTTCTTCGCCTTTTGGGATTGAAACAAACTGATCGCCGAATTTTACATAAGGTCCAAAGCGGCCAATGTTCACCGTTATTTCTTCGCCTTCATATTCACCAAGCGAATGTGGAAGTTTAAACAGGTCAAGTGCATCTTCTAATGTAATAGTTTCGATGCTTTGATTTTTGCGCAGGGCTGCAAACTTAGGTTTCTCTTCTTCACTTGCTTCGCCAATCTGCACCATTGGGCCAAAACGCCCCATACGTGCAACAATTTTTTTACCTGTAGCTTCATCAACACCTAATTCCCTTTCGCCTTTAATGCGTTCGGCATTCTCAATGGTATTGTCAACATCCTTCTTGAAAGGTTTGTAAAAATCTTTCAGCATTTTGCTCCACACCAGTTTTCCTTCAGCCACATCATCAAACTCTTCTTCAATCTTGGCAGTGAAGCCATAATCCATAATATCATCAAAATACTGTTTCAGAAAGTCGGTAACCACCAGGCCGAGGTCGGTAGGAAACAGTTTTGATTTTTCAGCACCTGTATTTTCAAACTCAGTTGCTTTGCTTACTTTATCATTTTTTAAATGCAGTAAACGGAACTCTCTTTGAATACCTTCTTTATCTCTTTTTTCAACATATCCTCTTTTTAGGATTGTAGAGATGGTGGGAGCATAAGTTGATGGACGACCTATACCAAGTTCTTCGAGTTTTTTTACCAATGAAGCTTCAGTATATCGTGGAGCAGGACGTGTAAAACGTTCAACAGCATTCATTTCTTTGAATGGTAACTGCTGACCAACTTTTAACGGCGGCAGCATACCTTCCTGCTGTTCATCGTCTGTTACATCTTCCTCATCTTTATCTTCACGATACACTTTTAAGAAACCATCAAACTTCAGTACTTCACCTTCAGCTTTCAGTTCTTCTTTATTAGTAGAGATGAAAATGGATGCGGTTGTTCTTTCCAGTTCAGCATCGGCCATCTGGCTGGCCATTGTTCTTTTCCAGATGAGTTCATACAAACGTTTCAGATCGGCATCATCAACGGTTGTATTTTCCATATACGTAGGCCTGATAGCTTCGTGAGCTTCCTGCGCACTTTCATTTTTGTTTTTGAATTTGCGGAACTGGTGATAACGATCGCCATACATTCCTTTGATGGTTCGTGTTAAATCGCCTAACGCAGTATCACTCAGGTTCACACTATCCGTACGCATATAAGTGATCTTACCACTTTCATACAACTTCTGTGCAAGCTGCATGGTACGGCTAACGGAGTAGCCCAGCTTACGGCTTGCTTCCTGCTGCAGAGTGGAAGTAGTGAAAGGAGGAGCAGGCGATTTTTTGCCGGGACGAACCTGGATATCGCTTACTTTATATGTTGCGCCAATACAGCTTTTCAAAAATTTCTCTGCATCTTCGGCTGAATCCTGTTTCTTTCCTTCGGCTTTAAAAGTAACGTTACGGTCACTGAGATCTTTTGCAGTAAAAAATGCTTCCAGTTTAAATGAAGAAACAGGAGTGAAGGCGTTTATCTCCCGTTCACGTTCAGCAATCAAACGTACGGCCACACTCTGCACACGACCGGCGCTGAGATTATTACGCATGCTCATCTTACGCCACAAAACCGGGCTTAATTCAAAACCTACAATTCGATCAAGAATGCGGCGGGCTTGTTGTGCATTCACCAAATCCATGTTTACTGTACGTGGACTCTGTACTGCTTTCTGAATTGCAGGCTTGGTTATTTCATGAAAAACAATGCGTTTTGTTTTAACCGGATCAAGTCCAAGCACTTCACACAAATGCCAACTGATGGCTTCTCCTTCACGATCCTCATCCGTTGCAAGCCAAACCTCGTCGGATTTTTTTGCAAGTGATTTCAGATCCCGTACAACTTTTTCTTTTTCATCGGGGACTATATATCGGGGTTCAAAATTGTTGTTGACATCAATTCCCATTTCGTCTTTTTCAAGGTCACGGATATGGCCATAACAACTCTTTACCTCAAAATCTTTTCCAAGGATTTTTTCAATCGTTTTTGCTTTCGCAGGGCTTTCTACTATTAATAAATTCTTTGGCATTTTATATACACTACGCCGGTCTTTTTTGTGAAGAACGGGAGCACAATATTATAAAATGCTGCGGAAATGCAAGAAAAGATTGGAAAATGCCTCAAAACGGGAAATGAAAAATAAAAAATGAAGAATGAAAAGTCAGAAATGGTTTTCACCCCAAAAAAAGAATCATTACAAAAACTCCATAATCTCTTTTCTTACCTTACTATCACGATAAATTCTGCGATGACCTAAACCTTTTGTTGTAATAAAACGGAAGTTGGGATGAGCATCCTGCTGAATTTTTTCAGCATCGGCCCAGGGAGTAATATCATCTTCTACATCATGAACCCATAATACTTCGGCGCTGATTTTCTTTGCACATTCCCGAATTGATATGCTGCTGATGTTACGACCGCTTTGTTCTTTTATAATGGTTCTCATCTCTTCCGTTACTTCATCATTCAGCTTCAGAAACTCAGCAAAACTTTTCAATGCGCTTTCAGTTTCGGTAGCGGGAGCAATCAATACCATTTTCTTATGATCCTGATATTGCTGTTCCTCCATAAAAAGACTTAATGACAATCCTCCAAAAGAATGAGCAATAAACGAATGGATGGGGCCAAACTTATCGTACACAGCCTTAATCATGTCCTTATAAATAAAGGCATTCACTGTTTTCCCACTGCTTTCACCATGAGCCGGCCCGTCAAATCCAATTACTTCATATCCCTTCTTTACCAATGGCATTACAAAATGGTCAAATTTTTTTACTGTAGATGAAAAACCGTGTATGATGAGTACTTTTTTTGGCTGTGGATGGTTCCACCTGTAGCCTACAAGTTTGTAATTGCCAACTTTGAGATGAAGCTTTTCTGCTTTTTCAAACACTATGGGAGTTTTGGTGTTTTTTCCTGCATAAGGAGTACAAAATAATTCAAATGCTTTCTCTGCTGCCTTATGTTTCGACAGTTTGGAAAAAATATTCAGCTTGGCCCTGTAATATCCGATGACCAGTTTTTGAGCGAGTTTCATAATATAAATTACCTTGCGGTACTGTAATTTGTTCGATTGCAATTTACTTCATCTGCTTTAATCACCGATTTGATATTTGATAAATGAAGATTGTACTTATTGGTTCGGGAAACACAGCAACAGTACTTGGAAAAAAAATGTACAGGTGCGGTCATACTGTTTTGCAGGTGTTCAGCAGAAACCTGCAACATGCAACTGCACTTGCTGAGGATTTGAATGCTTCTTACACCGGTTCATTAAATGCGCTTTCAACTGATGCTGATCTTTATGTTATTGCTGTAAGCGATACTGCTGTTGAATCTGTTGCCCGGCAGTTTACTACAGGCAACAAGCCTGTTGTACATACAGCAGGGTCGGTTAGTATGGAAGTATTGAAACCTGTTTCTTCAAATTACGGAGTGCTTTATCCTTTGCAGAGTTTACGAAAGGATATGCAACGCATTCCTGAAATTCCTTTTCTTGTTAACGGATGTACAACAGAAATCCAGGTGCTGCTTTGTGATTTTGCAACCTCATTATCATCTGAAGCAAAAATCTGTACCGATGTTGAACGGTTAAACATGCATCTTGCAGCAGTTATATCCAGCAACTTTACCAATCACCTGTACGCATTAACGGAGCAGTTCTGCAATCATCATCAACTTTCATTTGATTTGCTGATACCATTGATTAAAGAAGTAGCTTTCAGGCTGAATGAAGGACTTGCAGCTAATTTGCAGACAGGCCCGGCTATAAGAGGAGATGAAATAACAATTAAAAAACACATGAAGTTGCTGGAAGGAGATGAACAGTTACAACATGTTTACAGTTTGTTATCGCAAAGTATTCAGAAGATGTATGAAAAAAAATAGAATCAGATATGAATTTACTGGAACAATTTAAACAGATCAGGACTTTTGTTTTTGATATGGATGGAGTATTAACCGATGGTTCGGTAATTATTATCAGTGAATCAGAGCATCTGCGTACAATGAATGTGCGTGATGGGTATGCCATTCAGTATGCTGTAAAAAAAGGATACGAAGTTGTCATTATTTCCGGGGGCATTTCCAAACCTGCGGCAGGGCGGTTAGAGTATCTGGGTGTAAGGAATGTTTATATGAAAGTGAAAGATAAAGCCGATGTACTTGCACAATTTCTTTCATCGCACAATTTAAAATGGGAAGAAACACTTTTTATGGGTGATGATATTCCTGATGTTGACGTAATGAAACGGGTTGGTTTGCCTGTTTGCCCTGCCGATGCAGTACCCGAGGTAAAAGCGGTTTCAAAATATATATCAACTGTAAATGGAGGAAGGGGGTGTGCAAGAGAAGTGATTGAAAAAGTATTAAAGTTGAATGGCGATTGGGCTGTTGTTTCATCTGAAACCGCTGCAAAATAACAAATGAGCCCCATTACAATTACGAACTGGCAGGCAATGCTTATCTTCGTCCCAGAAATTATACAATGAAAAGAATAGCAGGTTTCTTTCAACTCATCCGCTGGCCAAATCTTGTATTTATTGCGCTTACGCAAATTCTTTTTTTCTTTTGTGTTGTTGAGCCTGTATTGTATGGCAATGTGTTTCATGTTGAGCGTGAACTGAAACAATTGTTCATTATTCTTACCGCCTCATCGGTTTTTATAGCTGCAGCCGGTTATGCCATTAATGATTATTTTGATCTGAATATTGACCTTGTTAATAAACCGTCAAAACTGGTTGTTGATAAAGCCATTGGCAGACGCTGGGCAATCTTTTTTCACCAGTTGTTTTCATTTGCAGGTGTGCTTATGGGATTTTATATTGGCTTGCAGAACAGTAACTGGATGATTGGTTTTGCCAATACAGGCGTAGTGTTTCTTTTGTGGTTTTACAGTACCACTTTTAAAAAGAAATTACTGAGCGGAAATATCATTATCTCTTTTCTAACTGCATGGGTGGTATTTGTGGTTTACCTGCTTACTGTTCATCAAAAGGTTGATCTGCTGCACATGGTTAATACGGGGGCTCATCAAAAACTGCTGCGACTTTCAATTTTATATTCATCTTTTGCTTTTATCATTACGCTCATCCGGGAAGTGGTAAAGGATATTGAAGATATGGAAGGCGATGCCCGATACGGATGCAGAACCATGCCCATTGCATGGGGAGTGGATTTTTCTAAAGTATTTGCAGGCATCTGGATGGTTATTTTACTGGTGCTTTTAATAATAGTATTACTGTACATTCTTCAGTTCAGAATGTGGCTGGGGGCTGTTTATAATATAGTGCTGATTATTACACCAACAGCATACTGTTTATACCTGTTGTTTAATGCGAAACAAACAAAAGATTATTCTGCTTTGAGCAAATGGATTAAAGCAGTGATGTTTACAGGAATTCTGTCAATGGTATTTTTTAAATTCTTTGCCTGATGGAACGGATCATACTTGCATCAAAATCTCCAAGGAGAAAACAATTGCTTGAGTGGGCAGAAGTGTCGTTTGATGTAATGGTAAAGGATACAGATGAAATGTATCCCGCAAATTTGCCAATTGATCAGGTGCCTGTTTACATTGCAAGAAATAAGGCTCTGGCAATAAAAGATGAATTAACCCACGACCGCCTTATACTTGCCGCAGATACGATTGTTGTACTGAAAGATAAAGTGATTGGCAAACCTCTGAACAGGATTGATGCAATCAACACACTGAAAAACCTTGCGGGGAATACACATGTTGTAATAACAGGAGTGGTGTTGATGAAAGGCGAATCGGAAATTTCATTTGCAGATATTACTGAAGTAGAATTTCATCATTTAACAGATGAACAGATTGCCTATTATGTGGATCATTATCAGCCATACGATAAAGCAGGTGCTTATGCAATACAGGAATGGATAGGAGTGATTGGAATCAAAAAAGTGTCGGGTGATTTTTATAATGTGATGGGTTTGCCGGTAAGCAGGGTTATAAAAGCCATTCGGGAATTTGAAATCTGAGCAGTGGCATTTGAATTTTTTGATTCTCTTTATTATTTTCATTTTTTATTTCTTGTCTGTTTAAAGTAATTTACCATGAATGAACGCCTGCTGCAATTCATCTGGCAACACCTTTATTTTGCAAAGGAGCATCTTTTTACTGTTAAAGGCCAACCGGTTATTATACTTTCCCAAGGTGTGTTAAATACGAATCAGGGACCTGATTTTCTACAGGCACGACTCAGCATCGATCATGTTTTGTGGGCTGGGAACATTGAACTTCATTTGCGTACAAGCGACTGGGATAGGCATGGGCATACAGGCAATGAACATTATAACAATATCATTCTGCATGTGGTATGGGAGCACGATCTGCATGAAGAGCAGCCTTTGCCTGTTCTTGAACTGAAAAACCGTGTAGCTTCTTCTTTATTAAACAGGTATTATGAGCTGATGCAGCAAAAAAGTTTTATACCTTGTTCAGAGCTTGCCTCAACTGTTCCTGAAATAATCTGGAGCAACTGGAAAGAACGGATGATTGCAGAACGGTTGTTTGAAAAAAATGAAAAGATTAACAGGCTGCTCAATGCTACAAATTATCATTGGGAAGAAACCTTCTGGCAAATGCTGGCAAGAAATTTTGGTATTACGGTGAATGCAGATGCTTTTGAAGCAATGGCCTGTTCAATCCCGGTTAATTTGTTGGCTAAGCACAAAAATCAGATTCATCAGTTAGAAGCCTTATTGTTCGGTCAACTTGGTTTGCTAAACAGTGAGTTTAAAGAAGACTATCCTCAACTGCTTAAAAAAGAATATCAATTTCTACAGAAAAAACATAAACTGCAACAGCCATCCTGCCTTATAAGTTATCTGCGCATGCGGCCATCTAATTTTCCAACTGTACGGTTAGCTCAACTGGCCATGCTGATTCATCAATCGCATCATCTTTTTTCAAAAGTGCTTGAAGCTGAAAATTTGCAGAACGTTCAGAAATTATTTTCTGTTACAGCCAACGATTACTGGCATTATCACTATCAATTTGATGAAAAAGCGGCTTTTAGGAAAAAGCAAACAGGTATGGGAATGATTGATAACATTCTTATCAACACTGTTATACCGGTTTTGTTTGCTTATGCGGAGTATCATAACAAAGAGCAGCTTAAACAAAAAGCTCTTTTGTGGTTACAGCAATTGCCAAAAGAAAATAATAACATTACAAGCAAATGGGAGCAGGCCGGGATTGAACATACAAATGCGTTTGACTCACAAGCATTGCTACATCTTAAAAGACATTACTGTGATGATAAATTTTGTTTAAACTGTGCGGTTGGTAATAAGCTGGTAAAAAATAACCGGTTATAAAATTCTTCATAACCGGTTACAATTTTTTATCAAGGGTATCTTACTGCCAGATGAACGTAACTTTCTGCTCAATATCAGTATGCAGGCTTTTTGCAACAGGGCAGGTGAGTGCGGCATTTTGCAGAATGGTTTTCTCTTTTTCGCCCAATTGAAGTGAAGCAGGAAAAGTAAATGTTACATCCACAGCACCAATGCGTCTGGGATCACTTTTCATGTGTTTGAGAATGTCAATTTTTACACCTGTAAGATCAATGTTCATATCTCTTGCTTTAATGCCCATGATGGTGAGCATGCAGCTTCCTAAAGCAGTAGCAACAAGATCGGTTGGAGAAAATCGTTGAGCTTTGCCTTGGTTATCAAGTGGGGCATCGGTTTCAATAACCGAACCGCTGAAGAGATGTGTGGCTTCTGTACGTAACTCGCCTTTGTATAAGATAGATGATGTCATAAACTTGTGAATTATTATTGAAAGTTCGGGCAGCAAGATAACATAATGCCGTATCTATCGTTTAAATATGTAAATTTACTTTCAAACAATAATTTGGTTTTTGTGAAAAAAATTATTTTCAGTTTTTTCTTCCTTGTATCAGTGCTTGCAGTATCAGCTCAAAAAGCGGCTACACGTAAGGATGTACGTAATGAAAAGAAAGATGCAAGGAAAGAAAAAATCAATACCATTATAAAGCAGCAGGAAGAAGGGGCTTTGGTTTATAATAAACAGAATGTTTTTGGTTTCAGACTGAATACTGACGGGTGGGGGATCCTTTATGAAAAAGGCTATCTCAAAAGTGCGAAAGTAACAAACCTGTTTGCACTTGAATTTGACGAAAAGAAACATCCGAAGGAAATGAAATTACAAAGTGCAGGAAACGGATGGTTTTCAGTTGGAACACCTTATGTGTACGGCAAAAAAAATATTTTCTACCAGCTTAAACCAACCTTTGGTCAACAACGTATGATTGGTGCCAAGGCAAATAAAAACGGGATTGCTGTACTTGCAGTTTATGAAGGAGGCGTATCGATAGGACTTGAACGTCCTTACTATATTCGTATTGCTGATCCTAATTCGTCCAGTGGTACAAGAGACCTGAAATATTCTCAGGCTGATAGTGCAAATTTTCTTAATCCAGGTAATATTCTTTCCGGAACCGGTTTAAAACATGGCTGGAGCGATATGAAAATTGTTCCGGGAGTACATGCCAAAGCTGCTTTGCGATTTGATTATGGACGATTCAATGATTTGGTTGCAGCTATTGAGGTAGGCGTTAATGTTGAAGCTTATGCCAAGAAGGTAGAAATAATGCTGCTTAATCCGTCTCAGCAGGTATTTTATAATGCTTATGTTGCCATTCTGTTGGGTAAGCGTAAATAACATCTACTTATGTCGTTTCTTAGTTAACGGTTGTTTCAATCGTATCAGTTAACTTTGCCCTTTAATTATAGAAAATTATGCAGGAAATTGTTGGGAATGATTCTGCTGCACAGCAGAAACCAAAAAAGCCGGATTGGCTTCGGGTGCGTTTACCCATTGGAGAATCTTATCGTCATGTTCGTCATCTTGTTGACAAAAATAATCTTCATACAATCTGTGAAAGTGGCAATTGTCCCAATATGGGCGAATGCTGGGGTGAGGGTACTGCAACGTTTATGATTTTGGGAAATATCTGCACACGCAGTTGTGGCTTTTGTGCGGTTGCAACTGGAAAACCTGAAGAAGTTGATTGGAACGAGCCGCAGCGAGTTGCTGAAGCAATTCATTTGATGAAGGTGAAGCATGCAGTTATTACATCGGTTGACAGAGATGAATTGACCGATGGTGGTAGCACTATCTGGTATAATACAATTCGTGCAGTTAAAGCACTGAATCCTGAAACTACTCTTGAAACCCTGATCCCTGATTTTAAGGGCGAAATGGAAAATGTGCATCGGCTCGTGGAAGCACACCCGGAAGTAGTTTCGCACAATATTGAAACTGTTGAACGCTTAACAAAGCAGGTGCGTATTCAGGCAAAATACTGGAGAAGTATGGAAGTACTGCGTTATCTGAAAGATAACGGAATGCGTGTAAAAAGTGGTATCATGCTTGGGCTTGGCGAAACTAAAGAAGAGGTGATTCAGTCGCTTCATGATTTAAAGAACAATGGTGTTGATGTGGTGACGATTGGGCAGTACCTGCAGCCAACACCCAAACATCTTGCAGTGCAACGTTTTGCTCATCCTGATGAGTTTGCTGAATACAGGGAAATCGGGTACAGTATCGGACTTGATTATGTTGAAAGCGGGCCATTGGTACGTTCGAGTTACCGCAGCGAAAAACATGTTATTCCCGGCTTGGGCAGAGCCGCCTGGGAAATGGAAAAAAAGGAAAAGATTTAGTGATATATGTTTAAAAAAATATTTACAGGAGCAGTGTTGTTTTTAACTACTGCTCCTTTTTGTTACGGCCAGTTAAACTGGAAGAATACAGATTCATTGTATGGATTACTGCCACAGTCTGTTCATGTGTACAACACTACTGATCCTATTGACGGCAAACCAAATATTGCTTATTATGTTATTGCCGATTTAAAAAACAAGGATCTGCATTTTACTACGGATACAACTTTCCAACGAAGGCTAACTCCTACAGGTTTTTATGAAAAAAATCAGCAGCCACTTGTTGTTGTGAACGGCACTTTTTTTGATTTTGGAAGCAACCGTAACCTCAATGCTATTATAAAAGAAGGGAAGCTCGTTTCGTACAATCTGCACACTATTCCCTTAAAGGGTAAAGATACATTTACCTATGTGCATCCATTTCGGGCTGCGATTGGGATTGATAAAAAACGAAATGCAGATGTTGCATGGCTTTATACCGATTCATCGGCGAAGTATGCAAAGGCATTTCAAATTGTACCTGCGCCATTTACAGATTCTTTTAGTGTAATACGAAATAAAAAAACTTACAGGAAGCTAAGTAAATGGAAAATGGAGACTGCAATTGCAGGTGGACCTGTATTGGTGCAGAATGGTCAGATAAGTATTTCTAACAATGAAGAACGGATGTTTGGAGGAAAAGCCATTGACGACAAACACCCACGTACAGCAATGGGATATACTGCTGATGGAAAACTTATTATTCTTGCTGTACAAGGAAGGTTTGACGGTATTGCTGAAGGTGCTTCACTGAAACAGTTAGCAAAAATTTTACTCGATCTTGGTTGTGTTGAAGCATTGAACTTAGATGGGGGAGGAAGCAGTTGCCTGCTGGTGAATGGAAAAGAAACCATTAAGCCGAGTGATAAAACAGGGGAACGGCCGGTTCCGGGAGTTTTTATCATTCAATTGAAAAAATAAATAATTTCGCTGCTCATTTCGGGATGTAGCGCAGCCCGGTAGCGTGCTTCGTTCGGGACGAAGAGGTCGCTGGTTCGAATCCAGTCATCCCGACAAAAAAAGAGGCGGTTTTATCCGCCTCTTTTTTACCCGCTTACGAGTTGCATTATTTGTTTACAATTTATATTGCAAAGAGATATTGGCTGAAAAATTGAGAATATCAATCTCGTTTTTTAGCTC
>APMI01000132.1_pt1 | contig 99990 bp, 91 predicted proteins | sample 667938 | NCBI WGS metagenome assembly APMI01 (sample SAMN01084076, study PRJNA167559) | wastewater metagenome | biome: Wastewater | place: Denmark: Ejby Moelle, Odense | collected 2011-11-28 | reverse complement strand
AAAATAACAGGAGGCCGCTTATGGGTGCTAAAATTTCAACTTCAGGAAGTGCAAAGCGTGGTTCATTTGAAACCAATGCAGAGCCAAACATCATCCCATTTGTGGACGTGATGCTTGTTCTTCTGATTATCTTCATGGTGGCGGCACCGATTGCCACCGTGGATATCAAGGTTACTTTGCCTGAATCAAAAGTTCTTCCGTCTAAAAGACCACCTAAACCTACATATGTATCTTTAAATAACGATAGTGGAAAAGCCACTTATTACGTTGGTAATAATCAGGTTGATCCAATGGAAATCGGACAAGAGGTTTTGAAAGAAGTTCCCCGCAACGACAAAGATGCGGATACTTTGGAAAAAATCATCACTACACGTATTTACGTACGTGCAAACTCCGATACGCCTTATCGTAATGTGGTCTTTATTATGAACCGCCTTCAAGAAGAAGGTTTTTTCAAAGTCGCTCTGGTTGGCGAAGATACTAGACGCTAACCAAAGGAGAATGAAATGATTTCTCTTATGAGAATCCAAAATATAGCTTTAGGGGGGGCATGAGATGGGTGCAAAAGTATCTACATCTGGTTCCGCCAAAAGAGGATCATTCGACACCAATGCCGATATGAACATTATTCCGTTCATTGACATTCTTTTGGTGCTGTTGATTATCTTCATGGTGGCTGCCCCAGTTCCAACTACGGACGTTAAAGTGGACCTGCCACCGCCGGTTCCACCTCCTCCTGATAACCACCCTAAAAAGCCAACAGTTGTTGACGTTCGCGATGATGGCACAGGTAATGCTGTGTATTTCGTTGACGGCGCTTTAACAACCCGTGACGCTTTGCCGGAAACTGTACTTGCGCACATTAAAATTAACGTGCCAGATACACAAAACCGTCTTTTAGAGGTTATCCGCGTGCGTGCCGACCAAACCCTTCCATATGGTGAGGTTATGGGTACAATGGCATTGCTTCAGGAAAAAGACTTCCAAACCATTTCGTTGGTTGCAGAATCTGCAATTGATGAATCACAGTTAAGACAATAGGGGGACAGATATGGGAAAATATCGTATTTGGTTCATCCTTTTGTCAGCAGTCCTTTGGTCTGCGGCGCTTTGGGGTATTTCAAAGATTAAGCCGACTGTTATCCAAGACTTGTTCAAGGATACTAAAGCAATCAAGACTGAGGTAGAGCCACCTCCACCTCCGCCACCACCTCCACCGCCACCAAAACCAGAAGTTCCACCTCCTGCAAAAATTCAGGAAGTGAAAACCAAGGCAATCAACATTGACGTACCACCTGACCCTGTTCAGCGCGATGTAGTAGAGCATACTACACCACCGCCAACACCGGTCACTAATACGCAAGTTGCACCACCACCTTCTCCGCCTGTTGTGGCACCCGTTGCGCCACCTTCATGCCAAGAGAGGGATTCTGGACCTTCGCAATTACGTGCATTCAACGTTGAGCGTGCATACCCACAACGTGCATTGGATCAAGAACTTGAAGGTACGGTTCGCGCAACATTGCAAATTGATGCAAACGGTAACGTTACTGGTGTTTCGGTTAACTCATCTTCAAACTCTGTATTCGATTCAGCGGTACAGCGTGAAGCGGTGAGAATGAAATACAGACCAGCACGCAGAAACTGCGAAAACGTTTCTGGAAGTGCGTCACTTACTGTTCAGTTCAAATTGGACTAATCTGGTTTAACATAGATTATCAAAGGCCACTCTTCGGAGTGGCCTTTTTTATTGGCTTGAAAATTAGTGAATTGGGCGCTAATGGGGGGCAATGAATATGAAGACAAATAATATACAGGCAAAAAAAATTGGTGTTGTTTCACTTGGTTGCCCCAAGGCTCTTGTGGATTCCGAAAGAATTATTACCCGCCTTCGTGCCGAAGGTTACGAAATCTCGCCTGATTATCAGGGGGCTGATGCGGTTTTGGTAAATACCTGCGGCTTTCTTGATTCGGCACGTACAGAATCACTTGATGCCATTGGTGAGGCAATCCGCGAAAATGGTAAAGTTATTGTTACTGGATGTCTTGGCGCTGAACCAGATGTCATTATGGCCGAACATCCAAAAGTTTTGGCGGTAACAGGTCCACAACAATATGAACAGGTTTTAGGTGCAATTCATGATGCAATCCCGCCCGAACACAAACCGTTTGAGGATTTGGTTCCCGCCTCTGGCATTCGTCTTACCCCGCGCCACTATGCCTATTTAAAGATTTCTGAAGGCTGCGATAACCGCTGTTCATTCTGCATCATTCCTTTTTTACGTGGTGATTTGGTTTCCCGCCCTGCCAATGCGGTGATTGCCGAAGCTGAAAATCTTGTGCGGGCGGGTGTCAAAGAGCTTTTGGTCGTTTCACAAGATACATCTGCCTATGGCCGTGATATTAAATATGCCACGTCATCGTTTAAAGGCAAAGAATATCGTGCAAAATTCTATGATTTGGCAGCGGCACTTGGTGAGCTTGGGGTATGGGTGCGGATGCATTATGTCTATCCCTACCCCCATGTTGATGAAGTAATTCCATTGATGGCACAGGGGAAAATCCTACCCTATCTTGATATACCATTCCAGCATGCAAGCCCACGTATTTTAAAAAAGATGGTTCGCCCTGCAAATATCGACAAACAGGCAGAACGCATCAAAAAATGGCGCGAAGTTTGCCCTGATTTATGCATTCGTTCATCATTTATCGTTGGCTTCCCTGGCGAAACCGAAGAAGATTTTGAAATGCTGGTGGATTTTGTGCGTGAAGCAGAAATTGACCGCATTGGCGTGTTTAAATACGAAAATGTTGTCCACGCCACATCACGCGATTTTGATGAACAAGTTCCAGAAGATGTCAAACAATCACGTTGGGAACGTTTGATGGAAGTTGCCCAAGAAGTTTCGGCAAAACGCCTTGCCACAAAGGTTGGCCGTGAGATTGATGTTATCGTTGATGAAATCGACGAAGACGGCACAATAATTGCCCGCACAATCTGGGATGCACCCGAAGTCGATGGCAATATCTTTATTGACCCAATAGACGGCGTCAATGTTGGCGATATTTTCCGCGCCCATGTGGATGAGGCGAGTGAGTATGATTTGTATGGGGTGAAGGTGTAAATAGCCACCCTAGTTTCACTCACATAGCGATTTAGAATCTACAAACAATAAAATCAAAATTTAAAGGCTTGGGATATCCCCAAGCCTTTTAAAATATATGCAAGCTATTTTCCGAAACCGCGCTTTCGGAAAATAGCTTTCCTTGCGTTCCACTTTGCTAAGTGAGCAAAGCGAAGGCGGCAAAGTGATTACATCCCTGGTATCCAATTCGTTCCCGCCAATGGTAATCCCGCCATTGCCGCCGCCTCGATGGTAAGTGCAACTAAATCCTCACGTTCAAGGTGATGGACGTTTTGTTTACCGCACGCGCGTGCAATTGTGGTTAGTTCCATATTGAGAGTTTTGAGATAATTCTTAAGGTGTTTTGCACCCACTTCTGGGGTTAAGCGTTGTTCCAAAATCTCGTCTTGGGTGGTAATGCCAACCGGACATTTACCAGTATGGCAATGGTGGCAAAAACCTGCACAAGTTCCCAATGCCGCATAATCAGCAGACGCATCATGATGTTCACCATTTTGATAATAGGTTTCACCATTACAGCCAAGGGCAATCAAAACCCCCTGCCCTATTGAAACCGCATCCGCCCCCATTGCCAATGCCTTGGCAACGTCTGCACCGGTTCTGATACCGCCTGAAACGATTAATTGCACTTTGCCTTTCATATCAAGATCTTCAAGTGCCGCGACCGCCTGTTTAACTGCCGCCAATGTCGGAATACCAATATGTTCGATAAAGCAAGTTTGGGTTGCCGCAGTACCGCCCTGCATCCCATCAACCACAACCACATCCGCGCCCGAATGCACCGCAAGTTTAACGTCATTAAAGGTTCGTGTTGCACCAACTTTTACATAAATTGGTTTTTCCCAATCGGTTATTTCACGAAGTTCTGTGATTTTAATCGCCAAATCATCAGGGCCCGTCCAGTCAGGGTGACGACACGCGGAGCGTTGGTCAATCCCTTCTGGTAAGGTTCTCATTCCTGCAACACGCGGCGAAACTTTTTGTCCCAATAACATACCGCCACCGCCTGGCTTTGCACCTTGTCCTATAACCACCTCAATTGCATCGGCCTTGCGCAAATCATCGGGATTAAAGCCATAACGTGATGGCAAACATTGATAGACAAGGGTTTTGGAAGACTGCCGCTCTTCTTGTGTCATACCGCCGTCACCAGTGGTGGTTGATGTGCCAACTTCGGTTGCTGCGCGCCCCAACGCCTCTTTAACATTTGCCGACAATGAACCAAAGCTCATGCCCGCAATTGTAATCGGAATTTCAAGCTCGATTGGTTTTTTGGCAAAACGTGTACCAAGAATAGTTTTGGTTGAGCATTTTTCACGATAGCCCTCCAAAGGATAGCGCGAATTTGATGCCCCAAGGAAAACCAAATCGTCAAAACTTGGCAATTTACGCTTTGCGCCCATACCACGGATTTCATAAAGACCATGCGCCGCCGCATTGCGAATATAATCAATCGCAGAGCGGTCAAAACTATAAGATTCTTCTTTGGAAATTGATTTATGTTCAGCCATTTTAATTTTCCTGACCTGATTTAATATTCTTGGTTTGCGTCTGAGTTCCAGTGATAAAGCGATTTTGACGAGGCAATGCGTTTAAATTCCTTGGGATCAAATTTTTTGAAATCTTCACCCGCTTGGGATAATAATTCGGCAACCACTGCATAATCATCATCTGTCATTGGTTCAAATTGCGCATCCGCACCCAATGACTTCACCTCGCCACGAAGATAAATAATTGCCTCATAAAGACTGTCGCCAAGGGCGTCGGCGGCATTGCCACAAATAACCATGCGCCCCGCCTGTGCCATAAAGCCAGAAAATGAGCCAACAGAGCCGCCAACCACAATATCCCCACCTTTTAAAGAGATACCACAGCGTAATCCCGCGTCGCCATTAATAACCAAAAGCCCACCATGCGCCGAAGCCCCCGCACCATTTGACGCAAAGCCTTTGACGTGAATTTTGCCAGACATCATATTTTCGCCAACACCAGTTCCCGCACTTCCAGAAATGGTAATTTCGGCATCCTTATTCATGCCGCCAGCATAATATCCGGCATGACCATCAATTATAATTTCCAATTCCTTATCACAGCCGCAAGCAATTGAATGTGCGCCGCCCGCATTGGTGATTGCGATTTTATCGCCAATATCGGCATCCTTATGAATGAAATGATTAATTTCACGAACCGGAGTTTGTTCAAGGTCGAATGTTACGCTGCCCATACATACATCTCCTCTGGTGCGGGTTCGAATACATTGGCGTTTTTAATGTCTGGCAGATGCGCTAAAGATCGAAATTCAGAAGCAATCGCCACATAATCATCGGTTTCGGCAACCATTGCTGGCTTGCACGCAAACGGGTCGCGCACCAACGCCAAACTGTCGGCAGTTCCCATTAAGAAGGTATAAAAGCCATCAAGCTCATCAAAACATGCTTGTAATGCTTGTTTTAAATCATCACCTTCTGATAGACGCCATTCGATAAACCTGCACGCCGCCTCGGTATCATTATCGGTTTCAAATTTAATACCGCGTGGTTCAAGCATGCGGCGGATATAATTTGGATTGGACAATGAACCATTATGAACAAGGCAGAAATCTTCGCCCGCAGTGAATGGGTGCGCGCGTTCCGGCGTTACCGCACTTTCGGTCGCCATACGTGTATGACCAACCAAATGCGAACCTTTTATATTTTTAAAATCATAACGATCGGCAATCGAGGCAGGCAGACCAATATCTTTATATAAATCAATCTTCTCACCGGTTGAAAGCACATAAAGTTTTGGGTAATTTTCGGCAATCCAATGTTTTACAGGCTCTGGATTACCAGAAATGTACAGAATTGCATGATTATTCACGGCATGTACTTTGGCGGGAATGCCAAGGTGCTGATTAATTGCCCCTTCCAAACCTTGCCAATTAAATGATGCCCCTTCACTCGTTAATCCTGAATAAAGGCTAATTTTCTTGTCAAAATTTCCAACACTTGATGAGAAAACAGCAAGACCTGCCGAATCCGGCCCGCGTTCTGTCATGCCCACAAGCATCGGAACCATAAATTCACCAAGGCGGTCATATAGTTCCGGCTTTTTTAATAATAATCCAACAATTCCACACATTTTGCTTTTCCGTTATCAATAAAACTCAAGATATGATTTAATTTCCCAGTCGGAAACATGGCGCATATATTCGACCCATTCCATATGCTTAACTTTCAGGAATTCATCGACCACATCACCCAAGGCATCTTTTAAAACTGTGTCTTGTTCAAGCGCAATTAGTGCCTCATGCAGGTTTTGCGGCAAGGTATCGATACCCATATCTTTGATTTGTTCAGGGCTAAAATCATAAAGATTTTCGTTAATTGGGTCTGGCGGGGTGATTTTGTTTTCAATCCCATCAATCCCTGCAGCAATTACTGCGGCGGCGGCCAAATATGGGTTACAAGAACCATCGGCAAGCCGCATTTCAATCCGTCCACCAGGGATGCGAACCATACAAGAGCGGTTATTATCACCATATGAAATATAGGCCGGCGCCCATGTCGCCCCCGATAAAGAACGCCCAACAACAAGGCGTTTATATGAATTGACGCTTGGCGCACAAATTGCCGATAATGCCTTGGCATGTTTCAAGATACCGCCAACAAAGTGATACGCAAGTTCAGATAAATCCAGACCATTCTTATCGGTTTTATCCTCGAATAAATTGCCTTTGCCACCAATCGGACCAAGCGAAATGTGCATATGCATTCCATTACCTGGGCGATTGGAAAATGGTTTCGGCATGAATGAGCAAACAAGGCCTTGTTCACGCGCAATTTCCGATGCCGCCATTTTAAAGAAAACATATTTATCCGCAGACGTTAGGCATTCATCATAAGTATAATTAATCTCAAACTGGCCATTGGCATCTTCATGATCAATTTGATAAATATCATAACCAATTGGCTTTAAATCACCGACTAATTTTTCAACAAATGCCCGCGCCGCAGACAAACCTTTATAATCATAACAAGGTTTAGTAAGAGTATCGCCATCATCAAATGGCGCAATTGTGCCATCGGGATTTTTCTTTAAAAGCGAAAATTCAGGTTCAAGCCCCGTAAACATTTCATAGCCAAGTGCCGCAAGTTTTTCGCGTTGCGCCTGTAACACTACGCGCGTATCAATATGCCACGGTTTATTCTGCACATGACCATCGCAAACCATGCGGGCAAAACCTTTTTGCCACGGGACAAGCGATAGGGTGCTAAGGTCGCCTTTTGCCATGAAATCAGGGCTATGGGGGGCAAGACCAAGCCCCCAAACCGCAAAGCCCGCAAAGCCCGCGCCAACATCCAAAATATCTTCTAAATGGTCGGCTGGCACCGCTTTGGTTTTTGCCACGCCGTGAATATCGACAAATTGCGCCAGAATGAATTTAACGTCATTATCCGCAATGAATTTCTTTGCTTGTGCAAGGTTCATAGGTCGCCCCCGATTTCCAACAATGTTTTAAACAAATACGAACCATAGGTGGGGTCGCAATAAATGCGCACCTCTGGCAGACCCTCCTCCTCTGATAGTAATATTGTCACGCCGACCCCCACCATTGAGGTTAAAAACAATGGTAGGTCCTTTGCATTGGCTTTGACAAAATCAATTGCGCAAGATTGGGATAGAATTTTGTAAATTGCCGCTCCTCTAAGCAATAAACAGCAATCCTGACGCAAAACTTGATATGCTTTGTCGGGCTTAGGAAGGTCGTAAAACTTACTTACCCCCACACCTTCAAGCAAATATTCACTGACCCCAAGTCTCATGACGATTTTTTCATTGTCAACAACTGCCGAATTATATTTTTCAGGCAGTTTTATGTCTTGGGATTTTAAAAATTCTTCTGCACCCTTGCCTTTGATGCCAAATTTCTCGGCATTTGAAATGTCCTTGATTAACAGGCCATCTTTGGCAAATTCGGTGGTGGTGATATTTTCAAATGATAATGGTGAAATCATTTTGCCACCCCTTTTTGATTTAGGTTTTCGGGGTCATAAAACGGAGTGTTTACGATATTTGCCGCAACAAAAGATCCATTGCTAAAACGGATTTTGATTTCGCTGCCAATTGCCGCAAGTTCAGGTTTTATGTGACAAAGACCAATTATCTGCCCCAATTTTGGTGATTTTGTTATGGATGTAATCCGCCCCACAATGTCGCCGTTTTCAATTATAAGATGGCATTCTTGGGGTGGTGCGCCCTCATAATCCTTTGGCAATGCAAAGCCCGCAAGCACTTGGGATTTTGGCTTTTTGGCAATTATTTCAAGGCTGCGCTTGCCAACAAAAAACGGCTTGTCCATTTTTAATGCCCAATCAAGTGCGGCATTATATGGGGTTGAAAGCCCGTCAGTATCTTGACCGATGATAATATGCCCTTTTTGAAGTCTAAGCACCCTTTGTGCCTCTACACCAAATGGGGTTGCGCCCGCAGTGATAAATTCATCCCAAATTTTATGAATTTCGAGTGCTGACGCATGGATTTCATAACCTAATTCACCAACAAATCCGGCACGAATTATGCGGCATTTAACCCCTGCTACAAGTGCTTCACGATAGCCCAAGAAGGGAAAATCGTCTAAATTCAAATCAGTGAATTTAGCCAAAACCGCTTTTGAATTTGGCCCCGCAAGGTTTATTGCGCCAAAGCTTCCGGTATGATTTACAATTCCGCAATCAAGCCCCCAAATCATGTTAAGACGGCTTAGCTCGCGGTAAATATTTGCCGCACCCGATGTTGTGGTCGTGAAATAGAAATGATTATCAGAAAGGCGGGCAATAATGCCATCATCAACCACCACGCCAGTTTCATCACAGGCAACGCCATAGCGGCAATTACCAATTTTCAAACCCTTATATTTTGAAATATAGACGCGTTCCAAAAATTCGGCGGCATCAGGGCCAATAACTTCAAGTTTGCCCAATGTTCCAACATCAATAATGCCGACATTATCATGCACCGCCATAACTTCTGCATTAATGGCATTTTGGCGGGAAATACCATCACGGGCATAATATTCGGGGCGTTGCCAATTGCCTGCAAGCATAAAAACAGCATCCAAAGCCCCATGCCGTGAATGCAATGGGGTTACACGGTTTGGAGAGAACCCGCGACCACCCAAATGTTTCATCGGCACGGGGTGATAGAACGGCCTTGCGGTCGTGGTTCCAACCTCCTGCGCAGGTTTACCCGTTAAGCGCGCAAGGATCCGCAAGCCATTCATATTGGAATGTTTCCCCTGAGAAGGGCCCATGCCATTGGTGGTATAACGTTTCAAAAGCTCGATATTATCAAAGCCTTCTTGAACCGCATTTTTGAAATCTTTTAATTGCAAATCTTCATCAAAATCGACAAAATTTTTGCCATGCTCATGCTCAATAATCGGCCAAGGATGATTGGGTTTTTGGGTTTCTGCCAGCGCTTTTGGCAATTTAATTTTTGAATTTTTAACAAAATTTGCGGCACTTATCCCGGCAAATTCACCATCGCGCACACGGGTTTCATAGGAATAATTGCCATTTAATTTACCACATGCAAAAACTGAATTTAGCAATACATCGGGAATGAATTGTGAAAGCGCATCATCAAAACGCATTTTTGTATTTGCCTGATATAAAAGGTTTAGCGCCGGGGCAAAACCAGTTGCCATCACAACACCGTCACAAGCAATTTCCGCTTTTAAAGTGCCCGCAATTCCATCATTAAACTCATGGATTTTTACTCTTTCGACCTGCTTGTCTTTTCCTGCTACCGCCTCATAAATGCAAGATGCCGTATAGACAGGAATATTTTTCGCAACAAATTCTTCAAGACCTGAAACTTCATCGCCATTGCGTAGATCAACAATTGCCTTGATATTTATGCCATTGGCAAGCGCGGTTTTGGCGGTTTCATAGCCATAATCGTTGGCGACCAAAAACACCGCATTTTCAATAATTTTGACCGAATATAATTTCAAAAGCCGTAAAAATGCCCCGGCCAACATGATATTTGGCAAATCATTATTTCTAAAAACTGGGGGCTGTTCAAATGCACCACTTGCAACAATCACGGTTTTGGCGCGCATTTTGGTCATATGGGTTTTGTGAACTAATGCCACCCAATTATCGGCATAATAGCCTGCCGCATAACAATCGCTAAGAATACGGATACTTGCGGCTTTGGCACGTTCGATTAACTCATTTGGAATATCGGTGTAATTAATGCTGCCGCCGATTTGCGAATTTTCATCAACCAAAACGACATCAAGGCCATTTTCCGCCGCCGCCAATGCCGCCGATAAACCCGCAACCCCCGCACCAACAACTAAACAATCACAAAAACCGTAATCCTTGGCAGTTTTAATTTTCGGGGTTTTAAAATCAACATTTCCTAAACCGGTCATAGCACGGAACATTTTTTCCCACATCGGAAACAATGCCTTGGTATGAAAGGCCTTATAATAAAAACCAACCGGCAGGAATTTTGAGAAGCGTCCTAAAATACTTGCCTTGTCATTTTCGACACCGCCAAAAGTATTAACCGCCTTTAATTTCATGCCATCTATTACTTTGGTCACATCTGCGCGGATATTAGGGATAAAATATTGCCCCGAAACATCGTCAACAATCACATTCATATCATGATTAGCAAATGATAGCACACTACGCGGGCGGTGATATTTAAACGAACGCCCAAGAATTTTCACACCATTGGCAAGCAAGGCACTGGTGATGGTATCGCCTTCAAAACCTTGATATTTTTTGCCTTCAAACGTGAAAGCAACAGGCTTTTCGCGATTAATAATTTCTGATGTTTGTTGAGGCAGTCTCATTTTGCGCCCCCATCATAAAGATAGGTTTTCAATATTGTGTCGGTTAATGTATCTCGCTCGGCAACAAACCAAGTATTTGACGGGCTATGACACCAAAATTCTTTTTTGATGCCTGGTGCGCCATTTTTATTGAAGACATAATCAGACCATTCTTCATCACTGCAAATATCGGGATTGGGCGGTGTTTTTATCGCGCCCCAATAATAAAATTCTGAAATTGGTCTTTCGCCATTTATAGGACAGGTCATAATCTTCATTTTCTTGCCCCCTAATGCCCGACCGAAGCCGCACCTTTTTCACCCGTTAGCTCGTAATTCTTGAAGCGTTCGGATGAGAAGGCAGTGATTAATTCATGCGGTTTATCATTGGCGATTGTGTATGCCATTGTCTTTCCTGAAACTGGGGTTGCCTTAAAGCCATACGTTCCCCAACCGGCATCTAGGTAGAAGCCATCAATGCGGGTTTTTCCCATTATAGGTGCAAAATCAGGCGTCATATCCGCCATACCGGCCCATTGGCGCATGACCTTCACCTCCGAAAGAAATGGAAACATATCAAGCATTTGCGCGCTTAAACCCTCTGGGAAATCAAGCGTAGAACGGGTGGAATGAACCTCATAAGGATCAAGGCTTGCGCCCATTACCAATTCCCCGCGTGAAGATTGCGAGATATAAATATGCAAAGAACCCGAAACCAAAATTGTATCAAGCCAAGGCTTCAAAGGCTCTGACACCATTGCCTGAAGCGGGTGGATGAAAATTGGCGTATCAATATCAAGCATCTTTAGGATTCTTGGGGTTGAGCCTGCGGTCGCCGATAAAACCTTGGTGGTTTCTATATAGCCTTTGGACGTTTTAACACCACAAACCTTGCCGCCCTTGGTATCAATTCCCAAAACTTCGGTGCGTTGGTGAATTTCTACGCCGCGCATATTTGCGCCACGTCCATAACCCCACGCCACCGCATCATGACGCGCCACAGAACCTGGGGCATGATATAATGCGCCCATAATTGGGTGATGCCCGCATTGTAAATTAATCATTGGGGCGTGTTTTTTTACGAATTCCGGGCCGACAACTTCGGAATCAATTCCGTAATGCTTGTTCACCTCGGCACGCCAACGCGAAGTACGCATTGCCGCATCAGTATGCGCAAGCGTAAAGTGACCGCGATTAGAATAGAAAAGGTTTAAATCAAATTCGGTTGATAAATCCTGCCATAATTCAAGGCTTTTATCGTAAAATTGTGCGCCTTCTGGCGTTAGGTAATTTGAACGGATGATGGTGGTATTACGGCCAGTATTACCACCGCCAATATAGCCTTTTTCAAGAACGCAAACATTGGTTATGCCAAAATCACGCGCCAAATAATATGCACATGCAAGGCCATGACCACCACCGCCGATGATTACTACATCATAAGAGGGTTTTAATGCATCGGGTGCATCAAACATCCTTGGTTCTGGGTGCTTTTTGGAAAGCCCAAATCTTAACAATCGCCAAGGCATGTTGTGCACCCTTTCATCATCTGAAAACCACCGTTTTATTGCCAAGGATTAAAACACGATCCTCGATATGGTAACGAAGCCCACGGGCAAAAACCTGTTTCTCAACGTCCTTGCCATAACGAACCATGTCTTCTGGGCTATCGGAATGGTCAATGCGGATTACGCTTTGTTCGATAATTGGCCCTTGATCCAAATCCGCAGTAACATAGTGGCATGTCGCACCCACCAATTTTACACCCTTATTATAGGCTTGGGTATATGGTTTCGCGCCGACAAAGCTTGGCAAGAAAGAATGGTGGATATTAATAATTTGCCCTGGATAACTTTCACACATCTTAGGGCTTAGGATTTGCATATAGCGCGCCAAAACCATAACATCGCCTTTTACGTCATCAAAAATATCCATGACTTTTTGATACGCTTCAACTTTGTTTTCGGGAGTTACCGGAACATAATGGAACGGGATTTTATGGAATTCGACCAATTCACGGAAAGTTTCATGATTGGAAATCACGCACGGGATTTCAACATCTAATTCACCCGAACTCCAACGGCCAAGAATATCGTATAAACAATGTTCAAGCTTGGAAACCAAAATAACCACGCGCTTTTTAACCGCGCTGTCAGTTAATTTCCATTTCATATCGAACTTTGTCGCAATTTCGGAAAAACCTGATTTAAAAGTATCAAAATCTACATCAAGGCTATCCGCCAAAATCTGTTGGCGCATGAAATAGGTATTTGTGCTTTCATCTGAATATTGCGCGGCTTCGGTTATCCATCCTTTATGGGAGGCGATAAAATTACTTACAGCGGCAACGATGCCAACAGTATCAGGGCATGTTAATGAAAGCGTATAAAATCTTTTAGTCATTTTGGTATTCCTTTTTCGGCAATACCTTCATGCCTTTTATAAACTTATGTGCAATGCAAATTTGCATTTTATGCAACCCTGTGAAACAATAGTGAACAATATGAAACAGGTTTTCCACATAGGTTTATCTGTGTCAATAATTATTTCACACAAGGAAACATTTATTCCTGTGGATAATTTCAGGTGAATAATGACAAATAATGATACAAGTGGAAATTTAGAGCGTTTTTTAGGCAATACAATCAAAGACTTACGCCAACAACACGGTCTTACAATTGCCGAAGTTGCCGACCGCGCAGACATAAGCCGTGGCATGTTGTCAAAAATCGAAAATGCACAGACCGCCACTTCTTTGGACACATTGTCTAAATTAGCAGCAGCATTAGGGGTATCGCTTTCCGCCCTTTTCCGTAATTTCGACAATAAAACCGGTGGCGCACAGCTTGTTAAAAAAGGCGAAGGCATGGAAGTAGTGCGGCGTGGCACAAAACGTGGCCATACATACCACCTTTTATCCTATGACCAAGGACCAACCAAACATTTTGAACCATTTCTAATCACTATTGATTCTGAGAGTGAAACTTTTCCTGCATTTGAACACCCCGGCACGGAATTTATTTATATGCTTGAAGGCAAGATACAATATCGCCACGGCGAAGAAACCTATATTCTTGAACCCGGCGACAGCCTTACCTTTCGTGGTGATGTACCACATGGCCCCGATAAAATGATGCAGGTTCCAATTAAATTCGTAACCGTATTAATGTATCCACACGAGGATTGATTTTAATAAACTAGAATTCCCTTGTAAGGCCAAATTCAACTCTTTGACGGTTATATTTGTATAGATTGATATTGGATTCACTATTAGAAAAGTTCAAAGAAATATAAGGATGTGAACCGAACCACAGCCAGTCACGTTTTGAAATTTTCATATTTAATTCTGTACCTTTATCATTGCGTGCAACGCCATACGCAAAAGAAGCAGCATCAAAACGCCGTTCATTATAACTAATTTGCGTTAGTGTAGTTGTATTAAGCGGAGTGTTAAATAGCTTTCCCAAGCTAATGCCATATTGATTATAGTTTTCAGAATCGGCATCGGTATTATTATTACCAAAAGCAACTGAATAAAAATGAAATGATGAGTTATTGCTATATTTGGTTCTAGTAATACTAAAATTATTATACCAGCCAGAACGGTAATCAGAAAATAAATCCTTGCGGTAATAACCCATATAGTCAAGCCGCCAGTCAGTACGCTTTATAAACTTATCAAAAGAAACTTTAATACCGGTTGATTTTTCATATATTTTCCCGGCAATCCAAGACTGCCAATATTCTGGTCCAATTGAAAACAAATATTCCCCGTCATTGGAAAATTCGATGCCGCTATATGCATCAAGCCTTAAAAGATCGGTATTATGCCCAGGGGCATCAGTATAATCATAATTTCCAGAAAAGTTTAATGAAGTTCCATTGTTTATTCTTTTAACAAATTCGGCAGCGCCGTTTAGCCCAAGCGATACCCCACTCTTTTTTCTCGCGTCATCATCAAGACTGAAAGGCAAACCAAATATATCAATATATTTTTCATTGGTCGCTGAATTGTAATTACTATCAGGAATAATTGCTATAGTTGTAGTATATTTAACGGCACGGCGGCGGTTAATTGCGGCAAGCCGTTTGTTGGCCATTTCGACACGCAATGCATCAAGATTGCCAGAAAGCGCCATTCTATAAGCTAATTTTGCCTCTTTATCTCTTTTATTTCTATAATGGAGTTCGCCTATCTGAAACCTTGCCAAGGCATCATCTGGATGAATTGCCAAATGTTTTTCAAGTAGGATGATAACATCGTCATCCATTCCCAATTCCATCATAAGCTGCACCTTAAGGCGCAACCCCTCACTGGTTTGCAGCAACGACGGAGATGAATTCAATAATTCAAGTGCCTCTATATACTTGCCATTAATAACCAGAATTTTTATCGTTGCCGCAGCCGCACCATCCCCCTGAAGCACTATTTTTTGTGAAGCACCATCAGACGCTTGTGCACTTGCATAATTTGAAGACAAAGCACCACAAATCAATGCCAATATGGCAACGATAATTTTAATTCGATTTTTTTTGAACCAAATTACAGACACAAATTAAACTATTACTTCTTGCTCATGGCGCCAGCGCCAGTGATATAGGCACCTTTGGCAGGGTCACCTAATTTATAGGTTAAACCGGCCTCTTTAGGTTCTTTGCCTTTTTCACCGAAGAAAGCACCATTAACATTGCCACTTATCCCCAATCCACCACCACTGATTGGTCCAGTTATTGCAGTACCTGTAAATGTTGATGAGCCACTAATAATATTAGCATTAAAGTTAAAGTCTAATTTCTCACCTAAATTTACAAGTTTGCCATTAGCATCCATAAAACGGAAATTAGATGTGTATCCATTTATTGCACCTGTGCCAAAATTGGCAGTCATGTTAATGTCGCTTGCAGTGCTATATAGTTTTGAACCATCTGCTACACGGTATATCCCACGCGTTCCACCGGCAAATGAGGCACTTCCACTTGTCGGCATATCACCTGGTTGTGTTTGTCGACCATAGACCATAAAGCCAATTTGCAACTGGGTATCGCTGACTTGGCGGTCAAATTCAGCAACCTGAACATAATCAAGTGTACCGCTTAAAGAGTTAGAAACATCATAAAGATACAGATAATTATTATAATTATTTTGTTGGGCAGTTTGAGCTATATATTTGCCCAGAACATCACTCCCGCCATACAATCCTGTAAATGACTGTTTATAGTCAACGCCATTTATTTTGTAGGTAATCGTATAAACGTCATCAGTGTCACTGTTGGTTGCGCCTGGGTCAACTTCAACAGAAACATCGCTCGAAACATTGGTTATATAAGTTGAAAATACTGGGTTTGCCGCACCTGGTGCGGCATTTTTCACATCCAACAATGCAGAAGGCCCCCAAAATGTTTCTGCAACAGTCAAACATCCTCCAGCAATACATCCCGAAGCAGGAGGCGGTGGCGGTGGTGGTGGCGGTGGCGGCGGTGGTGGTGGTGGCGGTGGTGGCGGAGATGGAGGGGTCGCATTAGGATTATTACCCGCAACCCCAGCGCCAGCCATGTATGAGCCAGAGATTGGATCACCTAATAAATAACTCATTCCAACTTCATCAGGAGCTTTACCTTTTTCACCAAAGAATGAGCCAGTAACCAAACCATCAAGACCGATACCACCGTTTCGGCTGTTGGCAACACCAGAAAAAGTACCATTAGAAGATATTAATGAAGCCGCAAAATCAAAATCAAGATTTTCGTTTAAATTTGCCAATGTGTAATTGCTTCCCAAACCACCATTGCCCTGATACCAAGCTTTAAAATTGGTTGCTGAACCATTAATTACACCACTCGCGAAATTTGCCTGCAGCCACAAATTACTAGTTGTCGAATACAAACCACCAGTACTTCTTAAATATTCGCCAAATGTCGTCCCTGTAAATGTTGCGGTTCCACTAAGCATTGCAGGCGTAAAAGCACCTGTTTGCATTCCAAAGACCCCATATGCACGACTATCTTCTGGCCAATGGTTTTCATATCTGATGAAAGGGAAAACATAGTCAAAATCACCGCTTTCGCTGGTTTTGGCATCTATCCAATTTACGTCAACAAAACCACAATTATTTATTGATAAATTACAAGTATAACGCCGGCCACTCAGCGGTCCAAAAACCTGCGCTTCATAGGCTTTACCCATAGGTATATTATTTGAAATAGCAGTTTTATCTAACGTGCCATTTTGGTCATAATACCATACAAATGATTCATCATCCCAAGCAGTTGAAGAACCCGCGGTAAATTCCATTTTATTAGATGCTTTTTCAGGGCCAGAAATTTCGGTATAATAATTACCTGGATATTTCTTATTGCTACTAAGAATTATTGAAGGGCCTTGGATTACAATTCCTGCCGCAGCACAAGCTAGTGACCCTGGCTTTGCGGCACAGTCATTCGCACCAAATCCTTTATTGGCAACAACTGGTGGCGGTGGTGGCGGTGGTGGCGGGCTTACGATTGTTGAGCCGCCTCCCCCGCCGCCACAACCAGCAAGAGGAAGCATCATACCTAAAAGCGAAATTCCAACAAATTTTGATTTTTTCACGCAACACCCATAAGAACTAAAAGTTGTCACGGTTACTATTACATAAAATTAATGCTTGCAATCTTTGATAGGACAAAATGCAGCATAAGATACAAATTGTCACAGGTGGAGTTTCAATTATTTCCCAGAAACTATTTATCAGTCCGATAAATTTTAAATTCCCACGGATTTAATTCAAGTTGTTGGTTATGAACAATCGATGCGGGTTCACCATCCAAATCGTAATAATTTCCAAGATAGAAATCATCATGCAAAGTTACTTTGGCAGGTTTGGCAGAAAAATTAAAAACCCCAACAACCTTGTTTGCATTTAGCTTTCTAAGGAATGAAAACACATGTTGCGGATTGTCATTTTCAATTTTTATCATGCGCCCGCCAAATTGCGCGCTTTGAAGAGCGGGATTGGAGCGTTTAATTGCCACAAGTTTTGAAAATAATGTGGTTATATCGCAATCGCCCCATTTAATTTCATCTTTTTCAAAGAATGCCAGACGCTTTTTATTACACGCCTCCTGCCCATTATGGATTAAAGGTATGCCTTCGCCAATAAAACTAAGCGCGATTGCAGCAGGCAAAGCATCACCAAATGCCTCATAGCCAGTGCCTTCCCATGCGTTTTTGTCATGATTTTCGGTAAATACCATACGCATTGTATCTTTGGGCCACGCACTTTCGTTGGCGGAATAATAGCCATAAAGTGAGGTTGCATCACCCTTACCATGGGCGATATTTTCCATTGAATTATACCAATCCCAGGCATAAGTCGCGTCAAATGCCTTGCGGTGTAGGGAAATATCCTGCCACTCACCAAGCATGAAAACTGGCTTTATTTTATCAAGTTTGGCGCGTGCAGTATCCCAAAAATCAACCGGAACATAGCCCGCAACATCGGCACGATAACCATCAATCCCATAGTTTTTTACCCAATAAACCATGGCATCTGTCATATATTTTCGTAACTCTGGTTTGGAATAATCAAGGTCAATAATATCAGACCAATCCCACCATGGTGTTGGATGGTAATGCCCCTTTATATCACGTTCCCACCAATCGGGGTGCTTTGCCACCATCACATTATCCCATGCCGTATGATTTGCCACCAAATCAAGGATTACGTGCATTCCTAATTTATGTGCCTCATCAACAAAGGCTTTGAGATCATCCTTTGTGCCAAATTCAGGATTAACCGCAAAATAATCACGAACAGAATAAGGGCTTCCCAATGTGCCTTTACGGTTCTTTTCACCAATGGGATGGATTGGCATAAGCCAGACAATATCAACCCCCATTGCCTTAAGGCGTGGTAATTGCTTTTGCGCGGCTTTAAATGTGCCTTCTTTGGTAAAGTTGCGGGTATTTAATTCATAAATCACCGCATTACGTGACCATGTTGGATGGGTAATTTCAACATAAGGCTTTGGCTGATAGTCTTTTAAATCATCGGCATAGGCAAAACCCGCGTATAGAGCCATTGAGATCGCAATAATTGGCAATAAAGCACGTTTCATTACACTTCCTCCTTGATTCTAAGCATTGATATTGACGCCAAAAGCATCACGCCCGCCGCAAAACCCATTGTATAAATTGGATCATGCGGGAAAAAATGCTTTAAAATCGTTCCCATCACGGTCGCGACCAAAAGCTGCGGCACAACGATAAAAACGTTGAACAGCCCCATATATATGCCAAGCTTTTGCTGCGGTAGGCTGGATGCCAATATCGCATATGGCATGGCAAGGATTGATGCCCAGGCAATCCCAACCCCAATTTCAGAGATTATCAAAAGGTTTTGGTCTTTTATAAAAAAGAAGCTTAGATAGCCAAGCGCCCCAAATAAAAGACAAATCATATGGGTTTTAACTTTGCCGAATTTTTCCGATAAAAACGGTAATAAAAATAATGCCGCCAAAGCCGCAACGCCATTATAAACGGAAAATAAAATGCCGACCCAATTTCCGGCATCGTTAAATGCCTTTGATTCAGCGTCCACAGTTCCGAAAATATTTTGCGCAACAACAGGTGTCGTATAAATCCACATAATGAAAAGTGCCGACCATGAGAAAAACTGCACCAATGCCAATTTTTTCATAATGCTAGGCATACCCGAAAAATCACCAACAATCTGACTTAACGGGTTTGATTTTCCATTTTTCTCAAAGAAAATCGCAACCATTCCCAAAATTGCATAAGCTATTAAAAGCCCGCCAAGTAATAAAACCTCTTTTTCGAGATTAAACTTTATTACCGCGATAATAACTGCAAAACCCGCCAAAGCAAACGGCGAATAAGCCATATAATTTTGGTTTAGTTTTGGCGTTTCATAAGAGGCTTCATCATTTTTAAATGATTCCATTTCTTCTGGGCTATATTCTTTGGTAGTTATAACTGTCCAAAGAACCGCAAGAAAAATGGCAAGCCCACCAACCCAAAAACTGAACTTCACACTATCGGGAATCGCGCCATTAACCGCCTCATTGGAAACCCCAAAGTGGCTAAGAAGATATGGAAACATTGAGCCGACAACCGCACCCGCACCAATAAAAGCAGTCTGGATGGCATAACCTTTGGTATGTTGATTTTTATCAAGCATATCCCCGACAAAGGCACGAAAAGGCTCCATAGAAATATTCAACGATGCATCAAGCATCCAAAGCATCATTGCCGCAAACCATAAAGCAGGCGCAAGTGGCATAACAAACAGTGCAATTGTCGCCAAAATCGCGCCCGCAAGAAAATATGGACGACGACGTCCCAATTTCCCCCAGGTTTTATCCGAGAAATGCCCAATAATTGGCTGTATCAACAAACCTGTTAAAGGTGCAGCAATCCACAAGGCGGGAAGATTATCAAGACTTTCACCAAGGCTTTGGAAAATGCGGGACATATTGGCATTTTGCAAGGCAAAGCCAATCTGAATCCCAAAGAAGCCGAAAGACATATTTATCAATTCAGCAAGCGTTTTTTGCGGTTTATTCAATTTCCTCTCCTTAAGTGCTTTATTATTAAGCGCCTTATTATTTGGCGTCTCATTTTTATTGTAAAAAATGGATACAAAAGCTTGGCGCTTTTAGCAAGCATATTTTTTGCAAATTTTTGCAAATATATACCACCCATTAAGCAAAACCCTGCAATAATATTTAAAAATCCAGCAAAAGCATATATTATTTGACAAATAACTCTAGACATTTTATGAAAATATCGTAACATATAGCAACTAATTTTTGCAAATTTTTGCAAAAGGCACAAAAGATGCCGAATTTGTCAAAAGTTACAAACTGGGAGTGAGGAATGAAAATCAATCAACGTCACGTTAAACGTGCGGGCATTAAACCGTATTTGCTCGCAACAAGCGCAGTAGGTCTATTCTCTATTGGCCTAGTAACAACTGCTTCTGCGCAAGAAACTACCGATACAAAAAAAGATGATACAGTTGTAGTGGTAACTGGTATCCGCAAAGGTATCCAAGACGCCATCAGCGCAAAACGCAAATCCGCCTCTATCATAGAAGCCGTTTCTGCTGAGGATATTGGCAAATTGCCAGACAATTCAATTGCCGAATCAATTGCTCGCCTTCCTGGTATTGCGGCACAACGTACAAACGGCCGCGCGCAAACTCTTTCAATTCGCGGCCTTGGCCCTGATTATACCGTAACCACGTTTAATGGTCGAGAACAAGCATCTACCAACGATAATCGTACGGTTGAATTTGACCAATATCCTTCCGAATTGGTTTCACAGGTCAAAGTCTTCAAAACGCCTGATGCAGGTATGTCTTACCAAGGAATTGCAGGTACTGCTGATATTGAAACCGTTCAACCATTGGCTTACGGCAAAAAAACTATTGCAGTTAATTATCGCCGTGAACAAAACGACCAAAAAGCAAATGTTCCTGGTTTCGAAACCGGTGGCAATCGCGCAAGCTTAACCTACATCAATCAATTCCTTGATAAAACTTTAGGCGTTGCCCTAGGCGTTGCATACAATAAAACCCCTTATCAAGCGCAAACTCGTGAAGTTTGGGGATATGCAGATGGCCCGAATAACACTTATGTAGTCGGAGGTGATAAAGATGGCATCCAGTCTTCATATTATGAGCGAACTGGTTATTTAGGTGTTGTTGAATGGAAACCGAATGACAAATTACATTTAACCATTGATGGTTATCATTCAGATTTTAAAGAATTACAAACCATTCGTCGTATGGAGTTCGGCACACAATGGAGTTCAGCCACACTTCAACCTGGATATGTTGCACAAAATGGTCGGATTGTAAGCGGTCAATATAATGGCGTCACAACAATCATTGAGAATTACAACAATCAACGCGATGCCAAGGTTGATTCTCTTGGCCTAAATGCCGATTATAAGTTGACCGATACGTGGAATCTAAATGCAGATCTAAGTTGGTCAAAAGTTGACCGCACTGATTTGCGCGTTGAATCAACTGGAGGAACAGGGCCAAATGGTTCAGTAGTTACCGACAATATCAAATTTACCACAGACCCTGATGGCGTAAGCCATTTCACATCCGGTCTAGATTATTCTAATTTCAACACCACTTATCTTACCGACCCCGGCGGTTGGGGTGGTGGTCCTTCACGCTCAGGATATGTGGGAAATCCGCATATAACCGATGAAATTAAAGCGATGAAGCTGTCACTTAAGCACAAACTATCCGGTGATGGGCCATTCAGCTTTTTAACATTCGGCCTTAATTATGCTGAACGTACAAAAGATAAACACCAGTGGCAATCAATTCTTTATTTGAAATCAGGATCATATGCCGTGGTTCCTGACGCATATCGCACTGGCGTACTTGATACCAACTTCTTTGGCAATGCCCATGGCATGATAAGCTATGATGCGCTTGGTCTTTATAATTCAGGCTTTTGGAGAACCGTTGACGCGCGAGATGATACAAATTCAGGTGGCGGAGACCGCGTTTCCGATATTACAAGCACATGGAGCGTAAGTGAAAAACTAACCACTGGTTATGTTAAACTTGATATAGATACCAAAGTTAAAGATATTCCTTTATCAGGTAATATTGGTGTTCAAATTCAAGGAGCCGACCAAAGCACTACATCAGGTTACGCAAATGACCCAAGCACAACTGGCGGCGTATTGGTGGTTTCATCTGTGAAAAATGGCGCCAATTATGCCGACATACTACCAAGCCTCAATCTTAATTTTGCATTGCGTGACGATATTAATTTACGCTTCGCGGCAGCTATGACAATTTCACGCCCAAGGATGGATGACATGGCTGGCGGCGGCGGCTGGAGCACTGCGAGCAATAGTTCAGTTATCGTTAACAATGGCAATGTATATTATTGGTCTGGAAACGGCGGCGGCAACCCAAAACTTGAACCATGGCGCGCGAATGCCTATGACATTTCCTTAGAAAAGTATTATGGGCGGAAAGGTTATATTTCTCTTGCCGCATATTACAAGGAATTGACAAGCTATATTTATAATCAAACACAAATGGTTGACTTTACCGGCTTCCTACTTCCTGGACAAACTAGTGTAAATGACCCAGTTCCAGCGGCCTATTCTTTGGCAAATGCAAATCGCACTGGCTTCAACACCATTAAAGCCAATGGACAGGGCGGATATATCAGAGGTGTTGAATTTACTGTCTCCCTGCCGTTCGAAGAAATTACGCCAGTTCTCGATGGCTTTGGTGTTATCATAAGTGCAGCTTATAATGAATCCAAAGTCTCACCAACTGGAGTAAAAATTGAACTACCAGGCCTATCGCCAAGGGTTGTAAACTCAACAATTTATTATGAGAAAAACGGCTTCTCTGCCCGTATAAGCAATCGTTATCGCGGTACATGGCTTGGCGAAGTTCCGAACTTTGATAGTTCTCTTGGTGCACATTATGTCAAATCTGAAAGCATTATTGATGCGCAAATTGGTTACGAATTCAAGGATGGTCTTGCAAAAGGTCTTTCAGTGAATTTATCAGGAACAAATTTAACTGATGAACCATTTGTTCTTTATGATACAAAAAATCATCCTGAACGTGTTCTCAAATATGAAAAATATGGCCCAACATATGCTCTATCAGTTAGTTATAAATTCTAGTTTTTGCCAATATTAAAAATAAATGCACCTGCCATTAAAACTGTGGCAGGTGCTTTTTAATTTATAACCATTTTCTTGGGGGAAATTATGATTAATGGTGAGGTGAATAATATTACAATTGTGGGCGGTGGTTCTGCTGGCTGGATGACGGCGGCGGCGCTATCAAGAATGTTTGGGACAACCCACAAAATTACACTAATTGAGTCAGAAGAAATAGGAATTATTGGCGTTGGTGAAGCCACAATTCCATCTATTCATTTATTCCATCAACTATTGGGTTTAGATGAAAATGAATTCCTTCGTGAAACCAAAGGAAGCATAAAATTAGGGATTGAATTTGTAAATTGGTATGAGGTTGGTCACCGATATATGCACGCCTTTGGCACAATTGGCAAAGATACTGGCATGGTGCAATTTCATAATTATTGGCTAAAATCATACCTTAATGACCCAAAAGACGATTTATGGAAATATTCATTAAACTATCAGGCGGCAAAACATAATAAGTTTGAGCGCCCTGAAAAAGTTAATTGCGCGCCGCTTGATGGAATGCCATGGGCATATCACTTTGATGCATCTCTTTACGCAAAATATCTCCGCAAATATGCCGAAGCAAAAAGTGTAAAACGTATCGAAGGTAAAATTGTCGATACAAAATTAGATGCCGAAACCGGATATATTGCTAATGTTGTAATGGAGAATGGCACAGAGGTTGATGGCGATTTATTTGTCGATTGCTCCGGCTTTCGTTCATTACTCATGGGCAAAGCATTAGGGGTAAAGTTCCTTGATTATACCGATATTTTACCGGTTAATCGCGCGTGCTATGCTCCGTGCCAAGGGGTTTCACCAATAACACCATATACGCGCGCAACCGCACAGGATGCCGGTTGGTCTTGGCGCATCCCACTGCAACACCGCATTGGCAATGGCTATGTTTATTGTGCAGACTATATTTCAGATGATGAGGCTTGCTCAGTTTTGCTTCGCAATCTTGATGGCCCCGCACTTGCCGATCCCAATATTGTAAAATTTGGCGCCGGTCGCCGTGAATATAGTTTCCATAAAAATTGCGTAGCAATTGGTTTATCAAATGGCTTTCTAGAACCATTGGAATCAACCGCAATTCACTTTATCCAAGGTGCAATTGCCCGCCTTATCGCATTGATGCCAGTTAAAGGAATTGATAAAAATCTGGTGGATGAATTTAATGAACAAGGTGCAACCGAATTTGATATGGTTCGCGATTTCATTGTCCTTCACTATGTCGCACAAAGCAGCGGTGAAAATCGCCTTAAAAGCAAATTTTGGGATGACAGACAAAAAATGCCAATCCCAGAAACCTTAAGGCATAAAATGGATTTATTCCGCAACACGGGAATCCTTTCGCCCAATATGTATGATTTGTTTAAATATCCTAGCTGGCTTCAAGTTTTGGTTGGCCAAGGCGTGATTCCACAAAATCCACATGCTTATGCCAATTCTATCGATGTAAATAATCTGCAAGGCTATCTAGGAAGCATACGCCAAACCATCAACAACGCTGTGGCGCCATTGCCATTGCATGACGATTTTTTAAAACGGGCAATATCAAATTAATGCAAAACTTTGCAAAAATTTGCCAAAATCATTAAATCTTATAAATGCCTTTATTTAAAGGAAAAAAATAGGGTTATTAAAAACTTTTTGCAATCAATAAGTATTTTTTTTGTGGACTTTTGCAAAAACATAAGGCAGAATAATCCACGTATAAAATATTAAAAAATAAAAGAAGGGGGATTTCGTTTGGCGCCGGATACGCCGCGAATTTATTTGGCGCATGCCATAAATCATCCGATTTCACTTCTTTACAATCTTGCGTCCCCTGCCATCTCCCCAGTACAGCAGGGGACGCATACTTTAACTTTTTACAATGGGTAGTGACGAAATGTTCATTAAAAAAGCGAGTTTTGCCACAAGTATAATTCCTTTAATTGCCCTTTTTTATGCGGGCACTGCACCATCTTTTGCAATGGCGGGCGATAAGTTTGTAAATCGCCTACCCGAAGATGAAATCACTTATTTCCTTTTACCGGATCGTTTTGAAAACGGTGACACATCCAATGACAGGGGTGGTCTTATTGGCGACAGGCTAGTAACTGGATTTGACCCTACCTCTAAGGGGTTTTATCATGGCGGCGACGTAAAAGGGCTCATGAATCGTCTTGATTATATCAAGGGGCTTGGGGCAACCGCAATTTGGGTCGCACCAATTTTCAAAAACAAACCAGTTCAGGGGCCAAAGGGGGACGAAAGCGCAGGCTATCATGGTTATTGGATTACTGATTTCACCACGATTGACCCACATTATGGCACCGAACAAGAATATAAACAACTAATAGATAAGGCCCATAATATGGGACTTAAGGTCTATATGGATATTGTGGCCAACCACTCGGCGGATGTGATTCAATATAAAGAATGTATTGATAAACCTTGCCCATATCGCAACACCAATGATTATCCACAAAAGGCTTACACCCCCTTTATTCCAAAGGGTGAAGAAAATGCCAAAACCCCGGCATGGACAAATGATCCCCAATATTACAATAATCGCGGAAATAGCGATTGGTGGGGCGAAAGCACAATAAAGGGTGATTTTTCTGGGCTTGATGATTTTGATACCTCTAACCCACGCGTGATTTCTGGTTTTATAGATATTTACGGCACATGGATTGATAAATACAAAATCGATGGCTTTAGAATTGATACATTCAAGCATGTTGATAGTATTTTCTGGCAAAAATTTATACCTGCTATACAAGCGCGCGCCGCAAAAAATGGTATAAAAAACTTCCATATTTTTGGTGAGGTTGCATTTGATAACCCATCTGTTGGCACACTCGCCCTTTATACAAAGCGCGATAAATTACCTGCGGTGTTAGATTTCTCCTTCCAAGGAACAGTTTTTGGCGTAATTGGTAAAAACGAACCCACCGATAACTTCACCCTTCTTTTCGATAGCGATGTTTTATACCAAGACGGCTATAAAACTGCATTAACTAACCAAACCTTTATCTCAAACCATGACATGGGTCGCTTGGGCATGATGCTTCGTAAAGCATTACCAAATGCAAGCAATGAAGAACTTTTGGCACGGGTAAAGCTTGCCAATGCCATGCTTATGACACTTCGCGGCAGCCCAACAATTTATTCCGGTGATGAGCAAGGTTTTACTGGTCATGGTAATGATCAAGCAGCACGTGAAGATATGTTCCCGTCAAAGGTGTCATCTTATAATGACAATGTTTTGTTGGGAACAACTGCCACAACGGCTGACAATAATTTCAACCCATCGCATCCATTGTATCAACAGTTAAAAATGTTGGCGCAAATTCGTCAATCCAATATGGCGTTAAAGCGCGGGAAGCAAATTATCCGTAAAACACAAAATGGCCCTGGCATATTGTCGGTTTCGCGTGTGGATGATTTAGGAAATGAGATTGTCATTGCATTCAACACCTCTGACAAGCCAATAAATGAAAAAATCAGAACCAATTTCAAAAGCAAAAAGTGGAATGATTTAATAAATAACGGCGTAAACACGTCGGATACAAATGCGATATTACAAATTAATCTTGAACCTTTTGGCTATGCGATTTACAGAGCTGTAAAATGAATAAAATAATGACACAACAACACTTTAGTAAATCTGAAACCGAATTTCCTTGGTGGAAAGGCGCTTGCATTTACCAAATTTATCCTCGTTCTTTCATGGACACGAATGGTGATGGCATTGGTGATTTAAAAGGCATTACTGAAAAGCTTGAATATATCGCCTCATTGGGGGTTGATGGCATTTGGATTTCACCATTCTTCACCTCGCCTATGAAAGATTTTGGTTATGATGTTGCGGATTTCTGTGGCATTGACCCCATGTTTGGAAATTTGACGGATTTTAAAGAATTATTGGCAAAAGCGCATTCTTTAAATCTAAAAGTAATTATTGATCAGGTTTATTCCCATACATCCGATGCCCATGAGTGGTTTCAAGAATCCCGCATCTCAAAAGATAATGACAAATCTGATTATTATGTATGGGCGGACGCCCAGCCAGACGGCACACCGCCAAATAACTGGCAATCGGTTTTTTATGGCCCAAGCTGGACATGGGATGCACGCCGCAAACAATATTATTTCCATAATTTCTTGCCAGAGCAACCGGATTTAAATGTTCACAATCCCAAGGTTCAGGAAGAAATTTTGAAAGTTGCGCGCTTCTGGCTTGAGCTTGGGGTCGATGGCTTTAGGTTGGATGCGCTTAATTTCTTGATGCACGATCCTGAATTTAGAGATAACCCGCCAAAAACTGATGGCATTAAAACCCGTCCATTTGACTATCAATATCAAAAATATTCAATGTCGCACCCCGATATTCCGGCATTTATTGAAAAACTAGCGGGTGTTATCAATTCATACCCCAATCGCTTCACCGTTGCCGAGGTTGGTGGCGCCGAAGCGGCAGTTGAAATGCGTGAATTTACCAAAGGTAATACAAGGCTTAATACCGCTTATGGCTTTGTATTTTTATATGCCGATGAAATTACGCCAAAATTGGTGCAAGATGCGGTATTAGGCTCACAAGATTTTTGGGTTTCATGGGCGTTTTCAAACCATGATGCGCCACGTTGCGTATCAAGGTGGGCAAAAGGGCGCGATGAAGCGGCGGCGGCGCGGTGCTTTATGGCATTGCTTGCGGCGATGCGGGGCAATATCTTTCTTTATTATGGTGAAGAATTGGGGCTTGAACAGGCTGATATTCCGTTTGAACAACTCCAAGATCCTGAGGCGATTAAAAACTACCCCCTTACACTTGGGCGCGATGGCGCACGTTCACCAATGGTATGGCAGGGAAATGGCGGCTTTTCAAACGGTCAAAGCTGGCTACCAATTGATTCTCGCCACTTTCCAAAAGCGGTGGCAAACCAAGAAGCGAATCCCGATTCGATGCTAAATTACACGCGCAAGATAATGGCAATGCGCCAATCAACACCAGAATTATTATGGGGCGACATTAAATTCACCAAAGTTGACGAAAATCTCCTAATTTTTGAGCGTGAATATGATGGTGAAACCGTCATTTGTGCCTTTAATTTAGGCTTTGTGACAGTAAATTATCAATTTGTAAAAAATTCGAAGATTTTATTACAAGTCAATGGTGCAACACTTGAAAAACTTCCGCCTTTGGGCATATTATTATTGAAAGTTTAGGCCATTGCCTATCAGGGAAAACAATTAAGGGGGTTGGCAATGCCAACCCCCAAAATTATTCTTCCAAAAGACTTCTTAACATCCATGCGGTCTTCTCATGTACATTAAGGCGTTGTGTTAATAGGTCTGCCGTTGGTTCATCGCTTGCCTTTTCAACAATTTCATAAAGGCTTCTTGCGGTTCTTGCCGTTGTTTCTTGAGCATCAACCAACAAGCTAACCATCTTTAGCGCCTTTGGAACCCCTTCAACTTCTTTAACACTCGCTAATTTTACAAATTCCTTATAAGTGCCGGGTGCAGCAAAGCCTAGGGCGCGAATACGTTCGGCAATTTCATCAAGTGCCGTCCATTGTTCGGTATATTGCGTCATAAACATATTATGCAATGTGTTGAACATTGGGCCGGTTACATTCCAATGGAAATTATGTGTCATCAAATAAAGTGTGTATGAATCAGCAAGTAATTTTGAAAGACCTTCGGCAATTGTTTTGCGATGATCTTCTGAAATGCCAATATCAATTTTCTGTTGTTTAGCCATAAAAAAACCTCCAAATTTCTTGGAGGTTTTATAACATTATGGATTTTATTTATCCAATCAATGTTTTTATGGATTTTAATAGATTTTATCTATAATAAAATATGCCCATAATTTCTATGGGCATATTTCAAATCTATTGCGCCTTGATACGGATTGCAGCACCACCCGAAACCCCAAGGCGATAGTTTAACACGTCACCTTTTTTAACAGGTTTCTTTTCGATAATCATATCATATGGATTAGTGCGCCAATCGGCATTTGGCCCATCGCGATAAATTTCCGCAACATATTTTTTGCCGTCATCAAGGAAATCAAGTTTCAAGGCAACATCACGCGGAGTTTCGTTATTTATCGCACCGACAAACCAATCATTTGATGCACGGTCTTTACGGGCAATGGCAACATATTCACCAATTTTACCATCCATAAATTTGGTATCTTGCCAATCAACTTTTAGATCGCGGATGAATTGGAAGGCTTTTAAATTAGCCTCATAATTCTCTGGCAAATCGGCCGCCATTTGAACTGGTGAATAAATTACAACGTAAAAAGCAAGCTGCTTGGCAAGTGTGGTTTGGATTTTTTGCCCATTCTTACCTTCCATTTTAAAGATGCCAGGTGTGTAATCCATTGGCCCCGATAACAGCCGGGTAAAGACCAAATTAATCTCATGATTTGGGGTATTTGGCGGTACGCCCCACGCATTATATTCTTGGCCACGCGCACCTTCACGTGCCACCCAATTTGGATAGGTACGGCGCAGACCAGTGTCTTTAATTGGCTCGTGCGGATTAATTGCAATATGACGCTTAGCCGCCTCTTCAACCACTTTCAAGTGATGCTCGGACATTCTTTGTCCATCATGCCAGATGCGGATTTCATCGCCACTATCACATGAAATAACCTCGCCGGCATCGCCAACATAACCGGTTTTAATAGCTTCAATATTATTGGCTTTGGCATAATCTAGTGCCGCATCCAATTGTTTTTCATAATTACAAATATTCGCACCGGTTTCATGGTGGCCAATAATATGAACGCCTTTCTTGGCGGCATATTTTGACAAATAATCCATATCAAAATCAGGATATGGTTTTTTGAAATCAAAATCCCGACCATTGGCAAACCATTTGCCATCCCAGCCAACATTCCAACCTTCTACCAACACACCCCTAAACCCATATTTAGCAGCAAAATCGATATAGCGTTTTACATTTTCGGTATTTGCACCATGTCGTGGGCCACTATTCCATGTGGTTTTATCAAGGTGCATTTCCCACCATACGCCAACATATTTTTGCGGGTGAACCCATGAGACATCACCTAATTTATTTGGCTCATTCAAATTAAGTTCGATATGGGATTCCACCAAACCGCCAAGGTTTTTTGAAATAATAATTGTGCGCCACGGGGTATAAAATGCGCCGTCCCTTTTCACCCTTATGCCATCAGGTGATGGTGACAAAGTGGTGCGGAAATTTTGCCCTGAATAGCGGCGCATCCACATTGCTGAATAATCAACCAATGCCGCCTCGTGAAATGACATGTAATAACCGTCTTTGGTGGAAACGGTCATTGGCGTGTGCGCCTGTGTAACCTCTTTTAACGGGGTGTTTTGATATAAATATTCATAACGGTTTAATTCGCCTGCCGGAATCCAAAGTGCGTTTGATTCCGGTGCAATATTAAATTCAGTAAGCTCATCTTCGATTTTATATTTGCGATTTTCTGGGAAATAATATCTAAAGCCCATACCATCATCAAAAACACGGAAGATTACAGAAACCTTACGCTTTGCACCCTCAACTTCTGTGAAGTTAAGGGTCAATTCATTATGGTTATCTTTTACATAACGGGTTTCACCCCAAGGCAATTCCCAAGTTTCATTTTTGGTATCAGTTGCAGTCGAATCAAGTTTCAGGCCACGTTCAAGACGACCCGTATCGGTCATCAAAAATGCCATAGTTGACGGGGCAATCATTTCCTTGCCGTCTTTATCAACGATATAACGAATCCGCCCCTCCCCATCAAGGTCGATTTTAACATCAACGCTCTTATCAGGCGATTTCACTTCCCCGATAATTTCAGCATTGGCAAAACGCGCGCCAAACAGGAAAAATGACGCAAGCGCCGCAGATATTAATAGTTTACGACGATTGCCGTTTTTAATTGCAAATTTTTGCATTTTTCCACCCTTTTATTGTTTATTTTTGTTGACTTATTTAAGAAAAACCTGATGTTTTCCTTTTACTAATAGCTTTATACCTTAGTTTTTATATTCATTGCAATGTGAAAATTTTTGCAAAACACTTTTTTCAAGGGGGAAATATGTCGTCTAATAGCAAGAAATTGGGTGACATGCGTAAATTAGAAGACCTTGCACAACTTGCTGGGGTCTCTATTTCAACTGTTTCGCGTGCCTTAAGCGACCATCCAAATGTTAACCAAGCCACCAAGAAACGCATCTGGCAATTGGCAATCGCCAATAATTACCAATTCCGCCGCTATACCCCCGCCGGCCCATTGGGTGCAGAGGCAACAATCGCCATCGTCATCCCACGCCCACAAGCGCGCGAACCAAAACTTTCGGATCCATTCATTCTTGAACTGGTTGCCGCAATTGGCGAAGCAAGCCGTGAAAGAGGTGTTGATTTTCTGGTTTCCCACTCATCACCATCAAATCATGACGAGTTGTTGGAGGTTATGGAAACCAATCGTTCGGATGGTATTATTTTCCTTGGGCAATCAACATTACACGAAGATTTTAACGAACTTGCGCAAAGCCATGCAAGGTTTGTGGTTTGGGGCGCTGAATTACCGGGGCAGCAATATTGCTCGGTTGGTTCTGACAATTTCGTAGGTGGAAGACGCGCCACAAGACATCTTTTACGATTGGGACGCAAACGTATTGCCTTTTTTGGCGATACAGTCGCCGGCGAGGCCTTACAACGCTATCAAGGCTATCTTGAGGCATTGCGTGAAGTGGGGATTGAGCCTGATCAAAACCTAATTTTACCAACCCACTTTGACGCCGTTTCAGGTGAAGCAAGTGCCAGCGAATTAATCGGTGAGAAACGGGAGTTTGATGCAATTTTTGCCGCATCGGACATGATTGCAATTGGTGCATTACGCGCATTGAAACGCAATAATATCCGCGTGCCGCAAGATGTTTCAATTGTTGGCTATGACGATGTGCAATTTGCAAGTTTCTCTGACCCCGCACTTTCAACAATATCGCAAAATGTGGCGCGGGCGGGCAAATTACTGGTTTCAAAACTGATTGCATCAGGTGGTGAGGCCGAGATAGCATCGGAACGCGTGCCAACCGATTTAATCGTACGCGAAACCTGTGGTGGATAGTATAGCGTTTTAGGCGCGCATTTCCTCAACTGGCTTTCCACCAAATTTTTTACGCAATGCGAAGAATGGTCGTTCAATAAAATAATAGGATAATAGTGCCAATCCAAGGCTACCGATAATGGCGACTATCAATAATTTGGCGGGTAAAATTACGTCGCCAACATCTTCACCAATCATACGGTAGCAGCCCCATAAAACTGGATAATGCCATAAATAAAGCGAGTATGATAAACGACCAAAAAATCTAATTGGTTTCAATTCCAGAATATTCAGGGCGAAGCCCATTGGCTGAAATGCATATAAATTCAAGATTAGGATAAAAATTCCAATGCCTTGGACGCTATAACGCATGGTCGCGCGGAATGTTTCATCACGGTAAAGCAAAGAAAATAATATTATTCCAATACCTACGCCAACCCAATGCCAGCCAATCAACACATTAAGGCGCTTTTTTGATGACGCAAAGCCATCGAAAAGCACCGCCAATAAACAACCCCACGCAATACTTTCAATTCGGCAATCAGTTGTAGAATATGTATAAGTTTCAGGAAGTTTTAGCGCAGTAAATGCAAAATAGCGCCAGATTGCAACCCCAATAATTAGTGTGAGTATAAGTTTTAGGCGTGATGTTTGATTGCGTCCAAAAACAGCAAGCGCAAATGGGAATAGTAAATAAAAATGCTCTTCAACCGCCAAGGACCACAAATGACCCCACGGTACAATCCGCTCAGCCCAACCAAAATATTGCCAGATTACATCATAATAATTGGCGAAATATAATAAGGCACTAAAAGTTTGCCCAGTTGTCGCTTTGACGCCAAACAAAAGGCTAAAGAAATAAGTGAATGCCACAAAGGCATAAAGCGCAGGCATAAGGCGCAAAAACCGCCTGATATAAAAGTTTGGAAGATTAATATTGCCGCCTGTTTTATTCTGTTCGCCAACCAAAAGGCGGGTAATTAGAAACCCCGAAACAAAAAAGAATATCGTAACCCCAAAGCCACCAGGAACAATTTTCCCAAGCCCAAAATGCGACACCAGCACAATCAATATTGAGATTGCACGCACACCGTCAAGACCTGGAATATAGTTTGAATTAGCGGAAAGAGAGATAAGGTTTTTGTCTTTGGTCATTGCAATTATTATATCCTGCAATGCCCGCACTAAAGTAAAAAGTTTAATTCTTTTGTAATCACCACTAATTTGCAAGCAGTAGTTTTTTAAACCTTGCCGCAGAACACGCTGTCTTTGCATCGCATAATGGTTGCGATAATATTTTGCTGGCGTTTGATTTTAAATTGCCGAGGTTGCGCATCTCATCCAAAGTTTGGGAGCGGTAACGAACCACAACATATTCGCCACCTTTTTTGCTGCGCCATTTTTCAAATATTAAAGCACCACCGGGTGAAGGATCATCTGGTGCAAGGTCGCCGGCAACCCAGTGTACATCTAATGCGCCGCCAATATTGGCAATATTTGTATCGTGACCAACAAACACCGAATATTTTGGTGCATTGGCGGCAAATAAGCCATTTTCAATTTCTTTTAATAATGGCTTTGCGCCAATTTTTGCAATCGCACTTGGACGGGCAATCAAATTAAATTCCAAGGCATGGAATTGAGAAAATGCACGAACATCATCGACGCTTGCTTCACCAAAACCAACATCACTTAATGGCTTACCATCAGTATATTGTAGCAAAAGTACTTGTGCCATGGTCGATGCAATATCAAGACCGCCGTCAATTTTTACACGCCCACCTTTTTTAATGCTAAAATCGGTTTTTAAATCATTGAGACCACAAGCTTTATTATCTGGACAAATTGGTGGCGCACAACAACCACTTATCTTATCCAATTTTGCCAAAAGTGGCGCATATTTTTGATGAAGTGCTGCAAAACCACCATTTGGCAATTGCCTTTGAGCAGCAGCAAGCAACATTGCACTATCAAGATTTACCTTGCCTTCAAAGGGTGAGAAGCGTTTATCAACACCGTCCAATGCCACATGTTCAACATTAATATTGCACTTTGGCGCGATGGTTTTTCCATAAATCTCTGCGGTTTTTAGGGTGCGTTGATCAACATCGGCAACCACGTGCAATGATTTACAATTAGAACCCAAAAATCCACGATAATTTCCGCCGTCAAATTCTGCAAGTTTGGTAATTGCCAAACCACCATGGGCAGTTAAATGACCATATGGCACGTCCCATTTTGCCCAAACGCGGTTTGTTGCACCTTGGGGGACAAAAACCTCTTTGGTTGGCGGGCGAATGCCATGACGCATGATGACAACAACCCGCTCTAATGTTGGCTTATTATCATGTGTTTTTGCAGTCGCCCAAATTGGGGATAAAACCAAAAATGCAATTAACGCGGAAATTATCTTTTTCATGAATTAAAACTTTGCCTCAACACCGAAAGACCATGTTTTGCCATAAAATTCGTTTTCAACCAAATGATTACGTTGGCCAATATATCTGCGCCATTGTGATTCATTAAGGTTTTTACCTTGAACAAATACTTGAACATTATCGGTAAGCGCGTAACCAAGTTTAAAGTCAACTTTACCACGACCATTTGTATAAATATCGGTGGCTTTGGTTTCGCCCAATGTATCCAAGAATTCTGAACGATACGAATAAGCAAGACGTGCAGTAAGGTTTTTCTTCTCATAGGTTACTTCTGCAGTTCCGGTGGTATCAGAAGTATAAATTAAACGAACTTTGTCACTTCTGCCCGGTGCACCATCGGTTGATGATTTTTGCAAGGTCAAATTAAGATTAACCCCAAAGCCATCAAATGGCGCAGGCAATGCAGTAAATTGATTTACATAGCTAAGCTCGACACCATAAACCATTGCATCCGAAAGGTTTGCAAAACTTGATAGTGAATAACCATCATAAGTGCCACCTGAAACTTTGCTGCTAGTTTCAAAAATTGGGTCTTTTATATCTTTATAAAAAGCCTGAACTGATGCCACACCACCCTTGCCAAAATAATGCTCATAACCCAAATCAAGATTTACGGATTTAAGCGGTTTTAGGTCGGGATTACCCTGCTCTATTTTATCGCCACTTGTGTCGATATTTACATATGGCGCAATATCAACATAATTCGGTCTTCCGATCGAGGTTGTTACCGCGAATCTTAATTGCTGATTATCGCCAAGCGCGTATTTGCCAACTACTGACGGGAAGAAATCATTATAATCTTTTGAACCAAAGTTATTAAAGCCAAGGTCAAGCGGTGAAGACAATGTAAATTTCTTTGCCGCAAATTCTGAATTAGTGTGTTCAAAACGGATACCTGGGATAATTGTCAAATCGCCGTTCACAATGGTTGCTTGCGCATAGGCGGCGGTAACTTTTTCTTTTACGTCATAGTCGCCACCCAAATCAGAAGCCGCAGAAGCCGCACTATCAAGCACAAGAAGATTATTCGCGTGCGCATAATCAAGTGATTTTTGGAAATCAACGCCCGGGCCAAACGCATATTTAGAGCCGTACATTGGGTCAACTGTGCCATTAGTAAAGTTTGAAAGCACAAGACCATTCACACTATACGCACGGTAATCAATCGCGCTTTGTTTATGGCGATCTGCATATTTTACACCGAATTTAAACTCAGTATTGCCAAACATTTCGGTTGGCATTGTGTAATCAGCTTTGAACTGGTTCAAGTCTTCTTGATAATGGTCGGCTTCCAAAATAGCTGCTTTAGACTTTGAATCTTTAGAAGTATATTGTGAAGCATCATAATAAATTGACGCCGGTGTGACGTTGAAAAGCGTCTCATTCAAATCAAGCGTACCAGTTAGGTTTTTCTTTCCGCTTGTGAATAAGAAGTTATAACGCGGGTCGTCATTCTTTTTGGCACTTGAATTTGTGAAATCAATTTCAAGTTTATTTTGCCCCATGAAATATTTACCGCCAATATTCATAGTTAGGATTTTTTCATCCTCATCACGATATTTCATGTCGCGTGTTGCGGCTTTTGCGGCAGTAAATGAATAAGTATCATTACCCAATGATGTTAAAGCAGCACCATCAAGATTCACACGAAATTGCTGACGTTGTTCAAGATCGGTAAAGTGTGAATAAAGGGTTTTGGCATATAATTGCAAATTGTCATTAGGGCGATAATCAAGGTTTAATGCCGCACCTTGGCGATTACGAATTACATAATATGAACGCAATCGCCAATCATCGGGTTTACCATCAACAGACCAATTTTCTGTACCTTGAATGTTTTCTGATGCTTGTGGGCGTCGCGATGCGTTCAATGCAAAGGCAACGCCAAATTCTTTATTGGCACCAAATCTTTTTGCGCCAGAGAAATCAGCATCATAAGCATTTTTCTTATTCAAATCGATATAAGTTCCGCTCACACGACCTGCGATGAATGGCTTCTTTTTATCAAATGCCGAAATGGTTTTGATATTAACTACGCCGGCAATAGCATTGGCATCATATTCTGCGCTTTGATTTTTAATAATTTCAACAGAACCAACCAAGCCAGCCGGAACGGTATCAAGCTTAACCGAACGTGTATTTGTTTCTGGTGCAGCAGCCTCTTGACCATTTACCCGTACCGCAGCCATTGATGGATCAAGACCGCGAATTACAACATAACGCCCCTCACCTTGGTCATCATCCATTGTGACCCCTGGTGCGCGCTGCACAGCCTCGGCAACGTTTTGATCAGGAAGTTTGCCAGCATCATTGGCGGTGATAATATTTACAAGATTTTTTGAATTTTTCTGCTGATCGATAGAATTTCTTTCCGCAGCACGCGTTCCAAATACGACAACGGTTTTCGCATCTTCATCGGCATAAGCATAGCCCGAAATCAATGCCGCAGACGATACCGCCGCAGCAAGAATAAATTTCTTTGACATTTGTGATTTACCCCTAATCAACACCATAAGTATTTGGTGTCGATAGAGGTGTTGTTTTGCAAATACGCGAATAATTGGTGAAGTTTTTGTGACGTTCCCTATAAGAACATTAGCCCAAGCGCGAGCGCAAAAGCAATAAATGCCGCATATGACGAAGCCATCATTCGCAAAATTGGATTATTGGGTATAAAGCCAACACCACGAATAATTCCTGCCGCCATTGCCCACATAAACAGCATCAAAACACTGTGATTAACCGCACCATTTTTGGCAAAAACAAATGGATAGATGCTGCCTAAAAACATTATACCCAAACCAAGGGTCAGGGATGACCAGCTTATGCCGGTCATCCCATCCTTTTGGGGTGGTTTTGTGTTATTTTGAATTACGGCGTTCTTCTTCATTTTCGCCCCATATTGCGTTTAAAATTGCAAATAGAATTGCAAAGCCAACGCCTAAAACCCATGCGAAATACCACATTATAAATACTCCTTAATAGACGCTGTGTTTGTTTTCTTCGATATATTCTTTGGTGACTTTACCGCTCATGACCTTGTATGCCCATGAGGTATAAAAGATAATGATTGGTACAAATATCACCGCTGCCCAAAACATCACCGCGAGGGTAAGGTGGCTTGAAACACTATCCCAAACCAAAAGGCTCGATTTTGGATCAGTTGAAGAAGGCATAATGAATGGGAACATTGAAACCCCTGCGGTGCCAATAATCCCTGCCATCATCAAAGAGGTAAAGATAAAGCCCACGCCTGGACGGTTGATTTTCCCCAAAAGAATTGCCACCAGCCCTGCGACAAAGCCGAGTGCTGGAACAGCCATACTTATCGGCATGATTGAATAGTTTTTCAACCACGCACCAACTTCATGAGTAACCGTTTTATCAAGTGGGTTTGGCAACGCGCCAATGTCATAATTGCCAACAAGTGCATAACCACTAATGCCCATTTTTAACCAGATACCCGCAAGGGCAAATAGCACAAGTGTTAATGGGCCAAAAATCATTGCCGCAATTTTAGAGCGATTATAAATATCCCCCTCGGTACGTAACATAAGATAATTTGCACCATGGAAAATAATCATCGAACTTGAAACCAAGCCGCACAATAATGCGAATGGGTTTAATAAGGCCCAGAAGCTTCCGGTATAATGCGGCAAAAGATTATTATCGAAATAGAATGGAACACCTTGTAAAAGATTGCCAAATGCCACACCGAAAATCACTGGTGGCACAAATCCACCAATAAACAAACCAATGTCCCATGTTTGACGCCAAGTTTTATTTTCGATTTTCGAACGATAATCAAAGCCAACTGGTCTAAAGAATAATGACCATAGAACCGCCATCATCGCCCAATAAAAGCCAGAGAATGCGGTGGCATAGACAAGTGGCCATGCTGCAAAGACCGCGCCACCCGCTGTAATGAACCATACCTGATTACCATCCCAATGCGGGGCAACCGTATTGATAACAACACGTCTTTCAGTATCACCCTTGCCAACGAATGGAAGCAATGTGCCAACGCCCATATCATGACCATCCATAATGGCAAAGCCAATCAAAAGAACGCCAACCAGCACCCACCAGATAATTTTTAAAATTGTATAATCTAACATTTTAATCCCCTGATTAATGCTGTGTTGCGTAATTTTGTGGGCCAAGGCGGGCGAATTTTATCATAAGATACATTTCAACCACCAAGAGCAATGTATAGAAGCCAATAAAGCCAGCCAAAGAGCCATAAACATTGGCAACACTAAAGGCAGAGACCGACAAATGGGTTGGTAATACGCCATAAATTGTCCAAGGTTGACGACCATATTCGGCAACAAACCAACCAACTTCAGACGCAATCCATGGGAATGGCAATGCCAATGTTGCAGCAGTCAAAAGCCATTTCTTTTCAGCAAAATTGCCTTTTACCGAATAATAAAATGATGCAATGAACAAGAATAACATGGTAAAACCAAGCCCGACCATTAACCTAAAGCTCCAAAACATTGGGGCAACTTTTGGAATGGTATCGTTGACGGCTTTGGTAATAATTTCTGGTGTAACCTCGTCCATATTGGTCACATATTTGCGAAGCAAAAGACCATAACCTAAATCGCCTTTAACTTTTTCAAATTGTGCCGCAAGTTCAGGGTTTTTCGGATTTTTACGCAATTCATCAAGCATTTTAACCGCAGTAATACCCTTGATGATACGTTCTTTATTTTCCGCTTTAATTTCCAAAATGCCAGGCAATTGTTTATCGACACTACGTGTGCCGATTAGGCCAAGCACATAAGGGATTTTAATTTCCCAATTGTTTTTTTGTGCCTTTTCGTCAATCGAGGCAACCAAAGTCAAACCCGCAGGGGCTTTTTCAGTATGCCACATGGCTTCGAGTGCCGCCATTTTTGATTTTTGTGCTTCGCTTACGGTATAACCAGACTCATCCCCCAAAACGATAACCGAGCAACTTGCCGCCAAGCCAAATGCAGCGGCAATACGGAATGAACGTTTGGCAAATTCAATATGCTTGTTACGTAATAAATAATAAGATGAAATTGCAAGCACAAAGATTGCACCAGTTACGTAACCTGCCGAAACCGTATGCACAAATTTTGCCTGTGCATCATGGTTGAAAATAACGTCCCAAAAGCTAGTCATTTCCATACGCATAGTCACATAAGAAAAATCGGAACCAACCGGATTTTGCATCCAACCATTGGCTATCAAAATCCATAATGCAGACAAATTGGTCGCAATCGCCATTAGAATGGTCACCATCAAGTGTTTTTGCTTACTTAATTTATCCCAACCAAAGAAGAAAAGACCGATAAAAGTTGATTCCAAAAAGAATGCCATCAAACCTTCAATTGCCAACGGCGCACCAAAAATATCACCCACATAATGCGAATAATATGCCCAATTGGTGCCGAATTGGAATTCCATTGTAATACCGGTGGTTACACCAAGAGCAAAGTTAATCCCGAATAATTTGCCCCAAAATTTTGTCATATCCTTGTAAATTTGCTTGCCCGTCATGACATAGGTGCTTTCCATAATCACCAATATGAATGTCATCCCCAAAGTAAGTGGTACGAACAAGAAATGGTAAAGCGCGGTAATTGCGAATTGTAACCGCGAAATATCTACCAAATGCTCCTGCATAATTATCGCCTTTTCTTGAGTTATTTATTGATAGAAAAATGTGATTCTACCGATTGTGGCGTGACCGAGACCTTGTAGTCGTTAATAAAAAACGCCCAAATAAGGGTAAGCAAAACCAACTTGACCCCAATAACAGCAAAGATTTTTTTGACTAAACCACGGTCTTGCATCTACCGCTCCTTATATTGTTGCATCGTCTATACAACAATTAATTGTTGTATTAGTAGTGCAACAATTAATTGTCAATTATTTTTATTAAAGATTAACCCCTGATTTAAACGCAAACATAGACTAATTGATTGATTTTAATATGTTTTAGGTGGGACAAAATGTCAGAAATAATATTCAATACGTTACTCCCGCCAAAGACTCATGCCAACTAAACTTTGTTTAACATATCCGAATATTTTGTGATTATCAATTACCAAGCATCACGCTCGGAAATATTTTTATCATTATCTAAGCAACTATGTCGCATAGTAAAATTGTCGCATTTGGGGCAAAAAGCATAAATTAAATTGCATTAAGTAAGGACAATTAAAGTGACCAGTGCAAAACCGCGCAAAAACGCAAAAAACCCATCTGTTAATCCGACTATTGCCAAATATGATATTATTATTGTTGGCGCGGGGCCAGCGGGTCTTTCAACGGCAAAAGCGGTATCGCAGCTTGGCTTAAGAGTAGCAATAATTGAACGCCAAGGCGTGGATGCAATCCTTGAACCCAAATATGACGGTCGCGAAATTGCACTTACCCACCGTTCACAGCATATGATGTCTGAACTTGATATGTGGGACAGGATTGAACCTCAAGAAATTTCAATCATTCAATCAGCCAAAGTTTATAATGCGGGTGAAGAATTCTTTATGGGGCTTAGCTCCAATGATACCAAGCAATTGGCATATATCATTTCCAACCATGAAATTCGCAAAGCGGCGATTGATGTTGTTAAAGATGACGCCAATATCAAAATCTTTGATAATGAAGGCATTGAAGATTTAAAAATTAATCCCAAAAATGTAATGGTCAAACTTAAAAGCGGGGTTGAGCTTGATGCAAAACTTTTAATCGCTGCCGACAGCCGTTTTTCAGATATTCGTGACATGGTCGGCCTTCCGGCTTCAAAATATAATTTTGAAAAAACCATGATTGTCGCCAAAATGCGCCATGAAAAATCGCATGATTATATCGCAAGTGAGAATTTCCATATTGGTCACACAATGGCGATTTTACCGCTTAATGATAATTGCTGTTCAATGGTAGTGACGGTTAAACATGATGAAGCCAAACGCCTTATGGCACTAAGTGACGTAGAATATACCGAATGGTGTTCTGAAAATTTTGGTCATAAATTGGGTAAAATGGAACTTATAACCGCGCGTTACCCATATCCGTTGGTGGGTGTATATTCCGATAAATTCGTAGCAAAACGTTTTGCACTGATTGGCGATGCTGCGGTTGGAATGCACCCGGTTACCGCACATGGTTTTAACTTTGGCCTTACCGGTATCGAGTTTTTGCGAAACTCACTGCGAAGTGCCTTAGCGCGCGGTCAAGACATTGGCTCATGGGCGGTTTTGAAAGATTTTGAAACCAACCATCAGCGTGCAACCCTACCACTTTATCTTGGCACGGCAGCGATTGTGAAGCTTTATACCAATGATCACCCAGTGGCACAGGTAGCGCGTAAGGTTTTAATACGTGTTGCCGATAAAATGGCGCCCATCAAAGGTGTGATAATGGATAAATTAATGGATGACCATGCCGGAAATCCAATGCCACTACCGCGCCCATTACAATTGTTAAAATTATTGCGCAATGCCTAGAAGTTAACGATTAAAATATCCAAATCCTTGGTAGGTTCAAAATCTTTTTTGAATACTTCAAATTTGGTAGGTGATGTTTTTGTTACCCCATCCATGCAAAAACTTACAAGGTTTTTTGGGCTACCTTTATCAATTGTAAGGTGGAAGTTTTTAATTGGCCCTTGCCAATTTGCACCCGATTTAAGAACATAACCAAGCCAAGTTTCAGAATAATATTGCTCCTTGGCGATTGCCGCCGCCTCGGCTTTTTGAAAGCCCGAAATAAAAGATTTATCGGTGCAATATTTTTCGTCATATTCTTTTGCGAGATCTTTATTTTCACCCAATACAGAAAGCGCACCACCAACACTTCCTCCCGCTAATGGTCGGTATGAATGTACAACTGAAATGGTTTTATGTGCAGGGAAAACTTGCTCTCTTACAATGCTGGTGCGTGCCGACCACGCAGGTGTATATGTATCATCACTGTCTTTCTTCAAAAGGCCTTGTTTTTCCAACTCGTCCATTTGCTTGACCGAAACATTATCAGACCAGTCTTTACCAGTGCCAAGCAGCGCCACCCAATCAATCGGCAATTTATATTTTGTTAAAACTGCACTGACATCCTTGCCACCAACTTCTGCCGTAACAATTTTACGGTATGAAATTGGTTTACCATCGACAAGGGTTTTAAAATTCAAATCATCATAATTCGGAAGGTTCAAATCCTCATAATATTCATCGGTAATTTCATATGGAATTGCAGGCAAAGGAAACGAAACCGTGGTTTTAATATCCTTGTCCGAATTATTGGTAAATTTATAAGAAACCTTGACCAATTCAGCAGAAATAAACAAGTCTTCTGAATCCATGGAAATATATTTGCTTTGCACAAGTTTTAAACCGCCCAAGGCATATTCCGCCTCGCTATCATTGGCGAATGTAGTTTGCGGCAACGATGCCGAAAGCGCAAAAACAAACAATGAAGCACCAATACGTTTCAACATAATCCATACCTTTACAAAGTATAATGTTATAAAGCTTGCCAATTTAATTAATTGATTTTAATTGTTTTGCAACGGGGGTTAGGAATATTGTCAACAAAAACAACTTCGGGCGTAAAGCAGATCCGAATAAGAGACAACGCATCTGAATTCAAACCATATAGTTTTGCAGATTGTTTTGTAATAAAAACCGATAAAATACTTTCGGCGGAACAGGCGGCAATAATTGCAATTGAAAAAGGTCCAAAGTGGGTAATGCCGCTTATGGCATTGCGTAATTTGCTTGTTGCACCATTCGGAATCAAAACTAGCGCACCTTTAGATGAAAACCAAAAGACAATCGGAATGTTTCCCATTATCCACAAAAGCGATGATATGCTTGTGCTTGGCTTTGATGACAAGCACCTGAATTTTAGGATTGTGATAGAGGTTGAAACCATTCATTCAAACAGATTTGTTTATTCATCAACCTATGTGCAAACCCACAATATTTTAGGCAAGGCGTATTTGTTTGCGGTCAAGCCATTTCATAAAATTATTGTTTCGCAATCACTTTCACTGGTTGCTAAAGCAAATTAGCACGTATCCACGCGATTTCGTCACGCAGGGTTTCGGCAACAGGTCTAAAATCAAAACCTAATTCACTATGGGTTTTGGTGTGGTCAAAATTCATCACACCCTGTTCCCGAATTAATAGTTTTAAAGACGCAATGCTAATCAAAGCAGGCTTTTTAAACAATCTTGCACCAATCTCACTTATATAAGCCATTAAGAAAAGCATCGGGATTGGTGCTTTGAATGTTGGCGCTTTTATACCGCTTATTTTTTCTAACATCGCCAATAGTTCTTCCATTTTCATAGTGCGCCCCGCCGCCAAATAGCTTTCCCCTTGCCGCCCCTTTTCAAGTGCAAGAAGAGCAATTTTTGCAACATCGCGTGCATCAACCAATGAAAATTCACCCGGTGGAATGGCAGGAAGGTTCTTTTTAAGAAAATCCATAACCATCAGTCCCGCTGATGTTGGCCCCATATCACCCGGCCCATGCATCCACCCCGGCAAAACAAAGCGATAATTTAAATCATGGTGTTTGTTGGCAAATTCATATACTTCGCGATCGGATAAAATCTTGCTGCGATAATAATCATCAACCTTATTTACATCGGCAAGGTCGTTTTCAGTTGTTGCCCTATCTTTAAAGCGATCCAAAACCGCAATTGAAGAAATATGAACATAATTCCGCACACCTTTATCATAGGCCTTTTGTAATAAAATCTTGGTTCCCATAACATTGGTTTCGTATAATTCCTGCCAATGCGTGCCGCCTTTATATGAATCCCTAAAAAATGCCGCAGTATGGAATAATGCATCAATGCCCGCAAAATCATAATCAAGGTTTTTGATGTTAAACATATCGAATTCGACAAATTCGACTTGTGGCAAATCTTTAAATTGCTGCTGCGCCTTTGCGATATTGCGCACCATTGCTTTTACATTAAATCCTTGCGCAATTGCTTCACGTACAAGATTATTTCCCAAAAGACCAGTTGCACCAGTGACCAAAATTGTCTTTATTGTCATTGTTTAGATTCCCAATTTAGTTTAAGATACTATTTGGTATCTATTTCACATACTAAATAGTATGTCAATTGCTTTTAGAGGTTAGGTTGGAAAATAAATCGCAAAAAACCACCCGTGCAGTTTCGCAGGCGCAAACTCGAGAAAAGTTAATCGCAGCAGCACAAGAATTATTCACGCAAAACGGGCTTAACGGAACATCGATTGATAAAATAGTTGCCAAAGCGGGTTTTTCAAAAGGGGCATTCTATTCAAACTTTGCATCCAAAGAAGATTTAATGCTTTCGCTTTTACGAAAACATAAGGATGATACTTTTGAAAGTTTTGCTGATTTAATTGAAAAATCTGCACCGGAAGACTTATTGGACCAAATTGAAAAATGGTTGATTGATGGCAATCAAGATAAGGATTGGATTATTTTCAATTATGAATTAGCAATTAATGCGGCGCGCAACCCTGAATTTAGTGCTGATTATGCTGAATTCATGGCCGCACAATATAAGGCATTAGAAGAAACCTTGAGCGCGATTTTTGCAAAATTGAACCTGAAACCCAAAATCCCAATCTGCGAACTAGCTGTAATTATAAAACAACTAAGCCATTCAGCCGCCCTGCAATCACTTGCCGAAGGCGGCGGAAAACTAGAGGGGCGGGGTTTGGTTGCATTTTTGCGAAAAATCGCCGAATAACCCCGCCGCCACCGATTTTATTTGCGTAATTGCGAAATATCACGCACCGCACCAGTATCAGCAGAAGTGGTCATCGCCGCATATGCCTGTAATGCTTGGGAAACATAACGATCGCGTTTTTTCGGTGTAAAGGCATCATGTCCACGCGCCTTTTCGGCCGCCAATCGTTTTGCCAAAACCTCATCAGAAACATCAAGCGCGATTGAACGGTTTGGAATATCGATTTTGATAATGTCACCTTCTTCAACCAAGGCAATCAAACCACCCGCCGCAGCTTCGGGAGAAGCATGACCGATTGAAAGCCCCGATGTCCCGCCAGAAAAACGACCATCAGTAATAAGCGCACATTGTTTACCCAAGTGTTTTGATTTCAAATACGAGGTTGGGTAAAGCATTTCCTGCATACCAGGGCCACCTTTTGGCCCTTCATAACGAATAACGACCACATCACCCGCAACCACCTGATTTGCCAAAATTGCCTTAACCGCGTCTTCTTGCGATTCATATACTTTGGCAGGGCCAGAGAATTTCCAAATTTCTTCATCAACGCCAGCGGTTTTTACGATACAACCATTTTCCGCCAAATTACCATAAAGCACCGCCAAGCCACCATCTTTGGTAAAAGCATTATCTTTTGAACGAATAACGCCTTTGGCACGATCTTTATCAGTTTCTTTCCACAGCATAGATTGTGAGAATGCAGTTGCCGAACGAACGCCACCTGGGCCCGCACGGAAAAATTCATTCACGCCATCATCGTTCGATACCATAATGTCCCATTTGGCGATTGCGTCGCCCAATGTTGGCGCATGAACAGTTGGTGCAGAGGTTTCAATCAAACCAGCGCGTGATAATTCACCTAAAATGCTTATGATACCGCCGGCGCGATGAACATCTTCGATATGAACAGTTTGCACCGCAGGGGCAACTTTACAAAGGCACGGAACTTTACGTGAAATACGGTCAATATCCTTCATGGTGAAGTCGATGCCGCCCTCTTTAGCGACTGCAAGAATATGTAAAACCGTATTTGTTGACCCACCCATTGCCACATCAAGCGCCATCGCATTTTCAAGTGCGGTTTTATTTGCAACATTGCGCGGCAAAATGCTTTCGTCATTTTGTTCATAATATCTTTTGCAAAGCTCGACAATTTTTTGACCAGCTTCTTTGAATAATCTTTCGCGGAATGTATGGGTTGCAACCACGGTTCCGTTTCCAGGCAACGACAGCCCCATCGCCTCAGTTAAGCAATTCATAGAGTTTGCGGTAAACATTCCAGAACAAGAGCCGCAGGTTGGACATGCCGCATCTTCAACGGCCTTTACTTGTTCATCGGAAACGCTGTCATCGCCAGCTTGAATCATGGCGTCAATAAGGTCAAGTGAATGGGTTTTATCACCAATTTTAACTTTGCCTGCCTCCATCGGGCCGCCAGAGACAAAAATAGCAGGGATATTAAGGCGCATAGCCGCCATCAACATTCCAGGTGTGATTTTATCACAATTGGAAATACATACCATTGCATCGGCACAATGCGCATTGACCATATATTCAACAGAATCGGCAATTAAATCACGTGATGGTAATGAATAAAGCATGCCGCCATGCCCCATTGCGATACCGTCATCAATCGCAATTGTATTAAACTCTTTGGCAACGCCGCCTGCCTTTTCAATTTCGCGTGCAACCAATTGCCCAATATCTTTTAAATGTACGTGCCCAGGAACAAATTGGGTAAAGCTATTGACCACGGCAATAATCGGCTTTTTGAAATCACCATCTGTCATGCCGGTCGCACGCCACAACGCGCGCGCACCCGCCATATTTCTTCCAAAAGTCGAGGTTTTTGAACGTAATTCAGGCATTATTATCCCCATTGGGTCATATTAAAAAAATTTTGTGCCTTATGCCCTATTGTACGCCATTTTTAAAGTAATAAGTACATCAAAAATAATATTTTGCCGTTTTTTAGCTAATTATTCGATTTTTTCGATTATTTATAACTTTATTATCAATTAGACTGAACTATATTTCTCTAATAAACAGGTGGCATGAATATGATTTTTCAAACCACCCCTAAAATAGTCACACTCCGCCAACAGTCTCTTGCCATTATCCCCGGTCTTTTGATTTGCCTTGTGATTGCCATCACCGCCTTTGCAATTCACGGGCGGCCAGAATTAAAACAGTTTTCGCCATCAATCATCGCCGTAGTCATTGGGATTTTAATTGGTAATTTCATAAAACTGCCAGCGGCAGCAAATACAGGAACCGCCTTTTCAAGTAAAATCTTGGTGCGCATTGCGGTGGCATTATTAGGAATACAAATTTCAATTGCCGAGCTTGTGAACTTTGGGGCTTTGCATATTTCAATGACAATCTTTGCCCTTGCCAGTAGTTTTATTTTCATCAAGACAATTGGCAAATTCATTGGTGTGGAAAATAAATTAACTGAACTAATCGCCGCCGGAACCAGTATTTGTGGTGCGGCAGCGGTTTTGGGTGTTAATACTGCCACCAATGCCGAAGATGAAGACGTTGCCTATGCCATTGGTATGGTGACAATCTTTGGCACTTTATCAATGCTATTATACCCATTTTTTGGAAATCTTTTGCAACTTGGAGGCAATCAATTTGGCATTTGGAGTGGGATTTCAATTCATGAAGTTGCCCAAGTTGTGGGTGCAGTTTCTGGCAAAGATGCCGCAACAATCCATATCGCGACCATAACCAAATTAACCCGTGTCTTAATGCTTGCACCACTTGTAACCCTTATCCAATTTAGGCGTGGCAAAAGCAGCAGCAAAAACATAAATGGCACAAAAATGCCGATTCCATTATTTGTTATCGCCTTTATTATTTTTATAATAATTGCCAATGTCTTTACGATACCTGTCGGTATTAAATCTGAAATAGGTAAATTATCATCCTTCCTGCTTACCGTTGCATTGGCAGGTATGGGATTGCACACCAAATTTAGCGCAATTGGAAAAATGGGCATAAAACCACTATTATTAGCACTATTGGGAACAATATTCATATCACTCCTAGGATTAGGATTAATCGAATTTATTGCTTGAAAAGGTCAGAATAATATGTAATTCAGATTAAATGATGACATTAGATCAATTGCGAATATTTATAAAAGTTGCCGAAACAGGTCATTTGACCAATGCCGCAAATGAACTTTGCCTGTCGCAATCGGCCGTAAGTTCTGCAATTTCACAATTGGAATTTAAATATAATCTGAAACTTTTTGATCGCATCGGGCGGAATATAAAAATTAACGCCAATGGGCGTGCACTATTACCAGAAGCTTATAAAATAATTGCCCATGCCAAAACCACTGATGAGTTATTAAAAGATTTATCTGGCGGCAACCATGGAACAATTGATGTGGTTTGCAGTCAAACCATTGGTAATTATTGGCTTGCGGGGAAAATATCTAAATTTCGCAAAACCTTCCCCAACATAAAAATCGACACAAATATAGCCAATAGCGATAAAGCGGTTGAAATGCTTGAACATGGCATTGCCGATATTGGCATTATCGAAGGTAAAAACCATTCCAGTCTTGAACAAACCGAAATAAAGGGGGATGCCTTATATTTTATCGCGCCACGCGAACTTCGGCTTTGGGCCAATGATATAAAAATCAAAAACCAATTGCAGAATTTAAAATTCGTAGTGCGTGAAAAGGGTTCAGGAACACGTCATAATCTTGAATTATATCTTTCTGAATATGGCATTGAGCTTAATCAGGATAATATTGCTCTCACCCTTCCATCCAATGAAGCGGTATTATCGGCGGTCGCGGCCGGGGTCGGGGTATCTTTAATTTCAGAACTTGTCATAAGCGGCATTGGCAATAACGATAATATCAACCGCTTCCCTAGTGGGATGGCGGCACGCAAATTCACAATTCTAACCCTTAAAGATCGTGCAAAATCACGCGCATTAATGGCATTTAAAGCCATGCTTATGGAAAATTAATCCGCAGCCTCTGGGGTATCTGTATCATCATCGCCAAGGATGGTTTTTGTTCGCGCAATCGCCGCAAGCTTTTCATACCTATCGCGAAATTTATCGAGTGTCTCTTCTTCCAATTCTTCGAGATCTAAAAGCGCGTTATGTGCGCCTTTGGTGGCACGGATTAATTCATCAAGTTTAATCTGGATTGCTTGCGTATCACGGTTTTGCGCGTTCTGAATTAAAAACACCATCAAAAAGGTAATAATCGTCGTTCCAGTATTAATTACCAATTGCCAAGTATCTGAAAAATTAAAAATTGGCCCGGTAACAATCCAAATAACAATTGTAAGAACCGCAAGGTTAAAAACCACTGGGCGTCCGGTGAATTTTGCCGCGTCTTTTGCAAACTTTGCGTAAAATGAAGATTTTGCCATATATATCCCTATTAAGCCCTTGTTCCCATGTGAAGCCTAAAATAGGACATCACCATTTCAAACGTGAACCTAAAATATAGCCAATAACGCCAAGTATAACAACGGGTGAAACATAACAAATCATATAGTAGAAAATACTATCCATATTGCAATGAAACGCATAGGAAAATGCCGCAATTGCACCCGATAAAACCCCCGCCATTGCGCTTTGCATTTGCGGATTCGCCGAGGCACCATTCTTTAGCCAGATATTCCAAATTACAGCATAGACTAAACAACCACCCACAAGAATTATCGACATGCAGGTTTGATACGCCCCAAAATTAATATGGGTTAATTCATTTATAAAATCACCATTAATTACCAATTTTGCAATTTGATAAATTATAATTCCACCAAACAGAAGCATTAGCAGAATTGTGACATATGATTTTTCTTTAATCGGTCGTGAATTATTCATTACAAAAATAAATGCCGCAATCAAAACCGATAGCAAACCACCATTTTTCCATAAAATCACACCGGCTTTAAATGCATCTAAAATATCACTTCTCATGCCAAAGAAAGAAATAATCAAAATGGATAAAACCATGGTTGCAAGCGCGGCAACGCCACATAATACCCAAATATTCAATGGGCGGGTTGGCTTTAGATCGTCAACCAAATTATCGATAAAGCTATCGTTGAATTTATTAGACATCCGACACCTCCGATATTTTTGCCTGCATAGTTTTAATACCGCGATGAATTATTACTTTGACCGCCGAAACACTTAACCCAAGTTTTTCCGCGACTTCTTCATTGGTTAATTCTTGTAATTTTACCATTTCAATAATTTGCGCCTGCTTTTGCGGCAGTGTGTTTAAAAGTTTTTGAACGTCATATTTGGCACTAATTTCAGTTTTAATTTCCGTCGCGAAGTCAGCGTCTAATTCAACCTCAATATAGCGCAGGTTTTTGCGTATCCTATCAATCCATTTGTGGCGTGCCACCGCAATCAACCACGGCATAAATTCGCGCTTCACATCAAATGTTTGCTTTTTATTGTGAATTGCCAATAAGGTGTCTTGAACCAAATCATCAACCGCGTCGTGATGAACCCGTTTGCGAAAAAATGCCTCAAGCCAAATTTTAACTTCACCAAGCAAAATACGATAATTTGCCTTATCGCCCGAAAGCGAAGACAACATAAGACTATGCCAATTATCCTTGTTCAAAATCTGCATAATTACAAATACGCACAGTTTCACAAAAAGTTACAGAGAAATGTGAAAATATTTATTTCATGATTTTTGTAACCTTTTCCGAAACCACCACGTATTCGTTTATATCGCGGCCAAATTCAAAACTATCGAGCCCCGATCTATCAAGGAGATTTACAATGAACAACCGTACTAAAATCATCGCCACCACCGCAACCATCGCGTTTCTAGCGGGTACAAGCATCATCGCTACCGCATCAAATGCCGGAAGCAATAAAATGATGGCAAAACCTGCAATGGAAAAATGCGCCGGCGTTGTAAAAGCTGGCAAAAATGATTGCGCAGGCAACGGTCACTCATGCGCTGGACAGGCGAAAAAAGACGGTGACGCCAATGAATGGGTAGAAATTCAAAAAGGTACTTGTATGAAATTGGTCAACGGCAAAGTTGTTGGGTAATTTTAATCATGGGATGCCGAACAATCGGCATCCCACCATTCAAATGGTTGGTAATAAAATGAAATTTCCAAATCTTTCTCTATATAAAAAATTGCTACAAGACCTAATATTGCTATTCATAAGGCTATGGCTTGCCAATGTTTTCTTGCGCTCAGGCCTTTTGAAAATCGCATCATGGGATTCGACACTTTATTTATTTGCCAATGAATATAATGTCCCGCTTTTACCGCCTGAACTTGCCGCAATTCTTGGCACAACTACCGAAATTAGTGCAGGCATCGCAATATTGCTTGGGCTTGGGACGCGTTTTGCATCCATAGCCCTTTTATGCCTTACCGCCATTATCGAAATTTTCGTCTATCCTGGCACACAAGAACATTATTATTGGATGATTTTATTATCAATTTTAATTGCATTTGGTGCAGGCCAGTTTTCACTTTTTGCCCTAGGTCAATTTGTCCATTGTAAAACCAAAACTTTGCCGTAAAACGGTTTTAGTTATGGAGTTTTACATGGATAAGAAACAGGCGTTCATCGCAACCACTGCAACAATCGCATTCATTTCGGGCGCAAGCTTTTTTGCAAATCGGTCCGAAGCTAGTATGGATAAAAAATCACCTGCCACCGAAATGTGTGCCGGTGTTGTTCGGGCGGGTATGAATGATTGTTCTGCCAACGGTCATTCATGTGCAGGCATGGCGAAAAAAGACAATGACCCAAATGAATGGGTTAGTCTGCCAAAGGGAACTTGTAAAAAACTAGCAAAAGGACGGATTATCGGATAATCCGCAAATAAATGACATTTCACAAATGCGGCATTAATGCCAAGCCTAGCCACTTTGAAGATTTATTACACGATAAGCCAAAAATGGCACTGCTTGAATTTCATAGTGAAAATTATTTCCACCCCTCCTATGCCCGAAGCTTTATGCCGCATTTAAGGGCGAATTATGAATTCTCTTTTCACGGGGTTGGGTTATCACTTGGCAGTGCGGATGGATTATCAAAACAACATCTTGGGCAATTAAAAAGCCTGTTTGATGAGTTTGCGCCTAAATTGGTTTCCGAACACCTAAGCTTTTCGGGGTTTGGCAATATCTTCACGCCGGATTTACTTCCTTTTCCCTTAAATAATCAGGCTTTGGAAAATTTTGTTCGCAATGTTGATACTTTCCAAAACTTTATTGGCCGAAAAATATTGATTGAAAACCCCTCGCTTTACATTGAAGTCAAAGGGAATGAATATTCGCTCAGTGAGTTTATGAATATCATTTGCCAAAAGACTGGCTGCGGAATTTTGCTGGATGTCAATAATCTTGAGGTTTGTCGGCAAAATACAGATTTTGATCCATATGCTGCAATTGACGAAATTGCAGTTGGCGCAGTGGGTGAAATCCACCTTGCAGGTTATGAAATCAAAAATCTTTCTGATGGCAAAACAGTTTTTATCGATACCCACGGGCACAAAACCTATCCCAAGGTTTGGGATTTATATTCAAAGGCAATTAAGAAATTTGGTGACATACGAACCATAGTTGAATGGGATACCGATGTTCCACCATTATCCGTGATGATTGAGGAAACCAATTTGGCAAATGAAATCAAACAAAAGGCATTATCTCATGAGCGCGCCTAAAGATGAATTAGCCAAATTTCAATCTGCCTTTATGAATGAAATCTATTTTCAAGATAATGGGTTTCATCCATTTTTAGCGGATGAAAAATACCAACCCAATATGGGGATTTATATTAATAATTGCCGCCTTATCTTGGGCAATATTTTAAAAGATAAATATCCATATTGCGCGCAAATCATAGGCGATGATTTCGAACATTATTCATCCGTTTTTGTCAAACAATACCATTTGGAAATTGGCAATGTTACGCTTTACGGCTATGAATTTGCCGATTTTTTGGCAGATAATGATTTTGGTGAAATAACGAAATTATTGTCTGATTTAGCAAAAATTGAATGGGCAAAATATTTGTGCGAACTTGCGCCATTTGAAAAGCATCTGGATTTTAATGCCTTTAATGGTGAAATTGCAAAAAATGGTGGGCAAAATATAAAGCCCACACAATCATTAAAAATTATTGATTGCCAAACCAATGCCTTTAATTTGTTTCAATGTTTGAAATCTGATTGCATTAATGAGTTTGTGTTTTCAGAAATAGCCCAAAAAATAATCCTTTGGCAGGGGCGGAATTTTGAAATCTCAATGATGATTGATGATGGCGTTATTCATAAAATCATTGAAAATATGGAACAGCAAAATATTGCCGATGCGATTGACAATGCGATTTCACATGTCGCGAATACAGATCAGGCACATATAAACCAGGCACAGGCGAACTTCGCCTATGCCTGTGAAAATGGTTTATTTATTGGCGTTTAATTACGCTGCTTTGGCCTGTGGCTTTAACATTCCAAGCAATTTACCAAAAGTTTCGCGTAACTCCGCACGAGGAACCACAATATCGACCATACCGTGTTCTTTTAAATATTCAGAACGCTGGAAGCCAGGTGGTAGCTTTTGGCGAATTGTCTGTTCAATAACGCGTGGGCCGGCAAAGCCAATCAATGCGCCCGGCTCTGCAATATGAATATCGCCAAGCATTGCATAAGATGCGGTAACGCCGCCTGTTGTCGGGTCGGTCAAAAGCACAATATATGGCAATGCCGCATCACGTAGTGAATCAATTGCCAATGTTGTGCGCGGCATTTGCATCAATGATAAAATCCCCTCTTGCATCCTTGCACCACCTGCCGCAGTCACACAAATCATGCCACAGTTTTTTGCAACCGCAGTTTCAGCCGCTTTAATAAACGCCTCACCCGCAGCCATGCCCAAAGAACCGCCCATGAATGAGAAATCCTGCACAATGACAACAACGTCATTGCCCTTAATTTTGCCATAGCCAATTGACATACAATCACGCACATTGTTTGCTGCGCGTGCTGCCTTTAGGCGATCAACATATTTTTTGTCATCTTTGAATTTAAGTGGGTCTTCAACCACTTCTGGCAAATCAATTGCTTCATATTGGCTGTTGTCAAAAAGCTGCTTAAGGCGGGTTTCACCCCCCACGCGCATATGACGACCAGATGGTGTAACCCATAATTTCGCTTCCAAATCGGCACGGTAAAGCATTTCGCCAGTATCAGGGCATTTAACCCACAAATTATCAGGTGTATCGTTTGTTTTCTTTTTAAGTAATTTATTGATACCGGGACGAATTCTGTCTAACCAACTCAAATCTATAACCCCATTTTCTAGTTTTTAACTGCCGCATTTTTCATGCGCATTGCAAAATCTTTGGCGATTTTCACACAATCATTGCCGTCTTTATAAGCGTTAAAAACTATATCGACAAGTGCAGCGCCAATAACAATACCATCTGCAAGCTGTGCGGTGTTATGTGCCGCCTCTTCTGTACGGATACCAAAACCAATAGCAACAGGTAATTTTGCCGCAGACTTAACAAGACTTACCTTGTCTTTGATGGCGTCGGTATCAATTGCTTTGGTTCCCGTAACGCCGGCTACCGAAACATAATAAACAAAGCCAGATATGTCTTTGATAACCTTTTTAAGGCGGTGCTCATCCGTGGTTGGTGTGGCAAGGCGGATTAAAGCAACATCATTTGCCTTTAAGCCAGTACGCAATTCCATATCTTCTTCGGGCGGGTCATCAACCGCAATCACACCATCAACCCCACAATCGGCACAATTTTGCGCAAATTTTGCGTAGCCCATGCTCTCAATTGGGTTTAAATAGCCCATAAGCACAATTGCGGTATTTTGATTTTTAACACGAAAATTTCTGACCAACTCAAAAGTTTTTTTAAGGGTCATTTTATTTTCAAGCGCACGAATTGCCGCCTTTTGGATTGAAATACCATCTGCCATTGGATCAGAAAATGGGAAGCCGATTTCAATAATATCGGCGCCACCTTCGGCAATATTTTCCAAAATTTTTGCCGATATTTCAGGGGTTGGATCACCCGCCATTGTATAAAGCACAAGCGCAGCGCGATTTTCCGCCTTGGCATTTTCAAACGCTTTTGAAATTCTGCTTACTGGCATATTATCCCCCGATGTCCGTGCCAATCGCATTGGCAATTGTGAAAATATCCTTGTCACCACGTCCTGAAATATTAAGGACAACCACACCACCTTTGCCGATGTCTTTGGCAATCTCACCGATGCGTGCAAGTGCGTGTGATGGTTCTAATGCAGGCAAAATTCCTTCAAGGCGTGAGCAAAGTTGGAATGCCTCTAATGCCTCATCATCGGTGGTGGAAAGATAAGTCGCGCGACCAGTATCTTTCAAGAATGATAATTCAGGCCCAACCCCAGGATAATCAAGACCCGCAGATATTGAGTGTGCATCCAAAATTTGCCCATCATCATCTTGCAATAAATAAGTACGGTTACCATGAAGCACACCAGGGCGACCACCTGCCATTGCGGCGGCGTGTTTATCGGTATCAAGGCCAAGACCCGCCGCCTCAACACCATAAATTTTGACATTTTCATCATTAAGAAATGGATGGAAAAGACCAAGTGCATTAGAGCCACCGCCAATACAGGCAACAATTGCATCAGGAAGGCGACCTTCGGCAGCCAAAATTTGTTCCTTGGCTTCTTTGCCAATCACGCTTTGGAAATCGCGCACCATTTGCGGATATGGATGTGGCCCCGCCGCAGTTCCAATGATGTAGAATGTATCATGTGGATTGGAAACCCAATCGCGCAATGCCTCATTCATCGCATCTTTTAAAGTCTGTGTACCAGAAGTAACTGGATTAACCTCTGCGCCCAATAATTTCATGCGGAAAACATTTGGGCTTTGGCGTTCAACGTCCTTTGCACCCATATAAACCATACATGGCAAGCCAAAACGTGCGCAAACTGTTGCGGTTGCCACGCCATGCTGCCCCGCGCCAGTTTCGGCGATAATGCGGGTTTTTCCCATACGTTTTGCAAGCAAAATTTGACCAAGGCAATTATTAATTTTGTGCGCGCCAGTGTGGTTTAATTCTTCACGTTTGAAGTAAATCTTTGCGCCACCATAATATTCGGTCAATCGTTCCGCAAAATATAAAGGACTTGGGCGACCGACATAATGGGTCATTAAACCGGAAAATTCGGTTTTAAAATCCTCATCATCCTTATATTTATTATAGGCTTCTTCGAGTGCCAAAATATTCGGCATAAGGGTTTCGGCAACAAAACGCCCCCCAAATTGCCCAAAGCGACCATTTTCGTCTGGATAAGCACTCCAGTCATTATGAAGTTGTTTGTTCACAAGATTAACCTTTACTATTTTGGCCCTTTTACAGAGCTTATAAAGTTTTCGATTTTCGTGATGTCCTTTATTCCCAATGAAGATTCAATTCCAGATGAAACATCGACAAAATTTGCATTTGTTGCAGCAATTGCCCGCGCAACATTCAATGGCGTTAAGCCACCCGATAAAATCCATGGTGATTTGGTTTTTAGGCCATTTAAAATATCCCAATCAAATGAAATCCCAAAACCACCTTCATTTGTTGCCCCCTTGGGTGCTTTAGCATCAAAAAGTATGTAATCGGCAATCCCATCAAATGGGGAAATTTGCGCCAAATCCTCTTTTTGGGAAATTCCAAAGGCAAGGATGGTTTTAAAACCAAGGGCATGTATTTCATTAAGCCTTTTTACGGTTTCAACCTTGTGCAACTGCACCCAATCAATGCCAATTTCTTTAAGCCCAAGCAGAAATTCATCATTTGGGGCAACTGTAACGGCAACAATTTTTACATCTTCCGAAAGGCTTTTGGCATATTTAACAAGTGCACCCGCCGTCGCAAAATCAATATTGCGCGGGGATTTTTCAAAAAGCACCAGACCAATAAAATCCGCACCATTTTCAATTGCTGCACGCACCGCTTCATTGGTTTTTAAACCACATATTTTTACCTTGCATGCATTTGAATTATTCATATTTGCGACTTACGACATTTTATTTGCCCGCTCAAGGGCAATCTAAATTTTTACATTGAACAAATTTTAGTCTTTATTAGATTTATTGTTGCGAATAAAACCTAATGCCAATGAATGATATAATGGTTTGCGGCAAACAAGACGTGAAACACTAAAGGCAAGCAGGCTAGTGGCAATAATCGGGATTATCATATTATGATCATCCGTCATTTCCATTACCACAACCATTGTGGTCAATGGCGCCTGCACAACCCCTGTAAAATATCCAACCATCCCCAAAAGCGCCATTGTCGTTAAAGGAACCATCGGGACAATAAAATGCAAATCAGACCCAAGGCCAGCGCCAGCGGATAAAGACGGCGCGAATATACCACCAGGAATCCCACTAAGGCTTGAGGATAGGTTGGCAAGAAATTTAAGGAAACCAAAACCTTGAGCCACATGTCCACTGCCGGTTAACATATTCTTGGCCTCATTATATCCGGTTCCAAAAACATTAGTTCCACTTATTACGCCAATCAGTGCAACCACAAGACCGCAGCCAGCAGCAAAATAAATATTTTTCTTGACGAATAAACCGCCAAAAAAATTACCAAGATTGCGTGAAAAATAAATGTTAAGGTTTGAAAAAGTGCCACCCAAAAGCCCACCGCCGATGCCACAAACCAAAACTGCGGCAACGTCCCCAAGCCCACTAGTATGCGCCGAAGCAATACCAAAATAAGTGTAGTTACCAATCAAAGCCAAAGAAACCACACCCGATAGCATCACAGATAATAAAATAGTGCCAGAGGTTTTTTGTTCAAATGACTTACCCAATTCCTCAATAGCAAATACCACACCAGCAAGTGGGGTATTAAATGCCGCCGCCACACCGGCCGCACCCCCGGCATATATAAGAGCCTTTTCATCAATAAGTGCGCCACCAAACCGCGCCGCCTTGCGCATGATTGCCGCGCCAATTTGCACACTTGGCCCTTCACGACCAACAGAGGCACCACACAGCAAACCAATTAAAAGCAAAACAACTTTGCCAAGAGCAGTTCTTACCGACAAAAGAAAATCAACCGCTTTATTGTCAGAACTTACAAGTTTCCCGGCGGCAATTACCTGTGGAATCCCGCTTCCTTTTGCGCCTTCGAACCATTTCTTCGTGACCCATGAAGTCAAGGCAAAGCCAAGAGGGGTAATTATAAGCGGTGCATATTTTGCCTTTGTTTGCAGCCACATAAAGCTATTTTGAGCAAAATCAGCCGCCATTGCCAAACCAATGCAGACAACGCCAACCAACAAACCGCTTACCCATAAAGCTAATTGGGATTTCCAATGTTGTAAACTCGATAAATGTGCGAAATTGGCGCCAAGACGCTTAAATAATTCTTTCATTTTTTCCCCGATGGAATCTTAATAGGATTAAGGGAATGCCATGTCAAAAAATATGCGCAAACTAATGCTATATTTTTTGTAATAAATTACAACAAAACTAAGAAATAAATAATATAGCCAATACGTTTATAGAGACGAATTTAAAAATAAAGCTATTGCTTATTTTGCAATTCGCAACTTACTAATAGATTTGAACATTTTTTTCATAGTATCACCAAGACTGCTTGCCGAAGTTACATCATAAAAATATTCTTTTTTTGTAGCACATTGGCTTAGAAGGTTTTGATCCCCTTCTTCTAGCCTTACTACAAATAAGGTAATTCCGGCATCTTTCGCATTTTGGCAAGCAAGTGCAGTTCGTGCATCAACATCGGCCTTATTACTAGAGAATTTATTATTGTTATTCTCACCATCGGTAATGACAATCATATATTTTTTTCTAGTTTTATCGTTAAAAGCAACACCTTCTGTATATGGCGCATCAGGGCTTAGTATTTCCATACCAAATTGAATGCCGATTGTGATATTTGTATAGCCTGCTGGCTGCAGCGCGGCAATTTTATCCTTTGCACTATTTATGTCGCTAGTAAGTGGTAGAACGGTTTCTAATGGCTCATTCTTACAGCTACGGGCTGGGTATAAGGAATCAGGCTTTGCGGCATCTGCTGGTTTGGCATTTACATCATAATCTTGATTTCTATCAATGAGGCAGCCAGTCCAATCTGACTTGTGATCGCTTGAAGGTGGCGTAATCATGCGGCGGACGTTGGTGTTATAAACGGAATAGGTTTTATCAATTCCGTTTGACGCACCATATCCATCTGGAAACCAAACATCGCCCGTACCATCTTGATAGCGTAAATCAAAACCAAATGGTGCCATTGAACCATAATTTTTTATTCCGCCATCATTATAGGTTGGGGTTTGGTTATATGGCACAAGATTGGTGCTCGCGACTGATGTCTGTGCATCATTATCAATCCCGCTTGAACCGCCAACCCACGCATAATGCGCACCGGTTTCATCAGTTGATAGAAGCGTATAAACCGAGTCAGTCCACCATCCTGTTATAGTATGCTTATTAATTTTATATTGCGCACCATCAAAATAATATGCGACCACAACCTGTTCATAATAATGGCGACCAGCATAGTCCCAAATCGGGCGGTCATAGAATTTTGCTGTGTTGCGACATGTGTTTTCATCTGGCGCATCTTTACAAACAATATCCAAATTCCAAAAATAAACTGGACAAGAAGGCCAAGTTGGACGACTTGTATCTGTATAATCACAATATTGGAAATTATTGGCTTTGCCATAATCAACCCACCCATATGAGGTTGAAGGGGCAACCTTTACCTGCGTATTAAACGGCACAATCCCAACTTTTACGTCATTAAAATTGACACCAGATGCATTGACCATATTCGACAAAACATCATTCATCGCTGATTTAAGGTTTGCCATTCGTGAATTATCAGCCATTGACGCAGTGGTATCAAGAACAAAGACAACTTCGGCCCCCGCACCATCGGTTACGACCTGTGAATCAACACTAATATTATAGTAATTAAACCCCAAAAGCTGACCTAAAAAGGGTTTTACTTTAGCATCGGTGTGGAGCTTTAATTGACCGACACCGTTTTCGGTTACATCGGATAATATGGATGAAGGTTCATAAATAACGCTACCTGAAATTTGGGTGGCAATATTATTTTCTATTTTTTTATTATTAGCATCATTTATTTCACCGCCAACAATGGCGACATCAAGCAAAGCAGCGTCATTTGCAGCCTGAAGCGATGAATGTGCATAGGATATTCGCGTCAATTCAATTGTTGCCGATAGTGCAGATGCAATTGCGCCTGCGGCAACACTAAATATCAGCGCAACATTGCCCCGTATATTTTTCCTTATCACACTCACCCCCGTCACATGCGATAAGTCTAATATAATATAGATTAATTTTTATGGGCTTTACTTTATAGGATATATTTTATCCCTAAACTTAACCTTTTATTAAGTGTAAATTTGCTTTATTTTCAATTCTTTGCGCTAATTGCCAATAAGAAAGACGCACAACTTCCAAGCAACAGCTTCCACGGGAAGGCAAGGTTGAGCAATATTTCAGATATCCCCAATGATTTCCCAATATATGGCTGAAGCAATGCAATAAAGACAAACCCACCAATAAGGGCGGTGATAATAGAAATTGTATTGCCGCGATTGGTGAAAATGGCGGCAAAATAAACACCTAAAAGGCCAGCATAGGCAAAGGTCATAACACCCAATACAAATTCAAGGAATGGCACATCAGTTGCCTTTTGCCAAATATAAGACAAAATCGCCATACCAAGTAAAATAACAGAAACAATAAGCATCCCGACCATACCGGCCTTTACAAAATGTTTCTCTGGATAGTTTTTGGACGCAACAAGTGGTTTGTAAAAATCTTGCACCATTACTGATGACATAGAATTTAGCGCAGAATTAACCGTTGAAATCGCCGCCGACAAAACCCCAACCACTGCCATAGCGCGCAACCCAACGGGAATTTCAGTTAGGATGAAATACATAAATACCGAGATATTTTCACCCTTAAATTTGGCAATTGGTGCGCTAGCATTGCTATAAAACACATAAAGCAAAGAACCAATTACCAAGAAAATTGAAACAATAGGGATTGTATAAATCGCGGCACTATAAAGGCTTTTGATACCCGTTTTAGCATCTTTTGATGCAAGCAATCTTTGGGTTATATCTTGATCCAAGCCAAAACTTGCCAGTGACAATAATGACATACCGAAAATAATTGCCCAAAGCGAGAATGGGGTCTTAAAATCATTTGTTAGGTTAAAAATGCGGGTTTTATCAATTCCATTCACTGGTTTTAGTTTTGCGATTATGTCACCAACTGGCAAATTAATAAGGTGCAACAAATAAAATATCGAGCAAATAGCAACGCCAATATAAATTATGAACAAAATAAAATCTGTCCAAATAACGCTTTTTAAACCACCAAAGAAACAAATCGCAAAACTGAAAATAATGATTAGGAATGATGCAATCGCAATTTTCTCAAATGAAATATCACCAAAAATAATCATAGAGACGGCAATCGCAGCAAGATAAATTCTTGAACCTTCTGCCAATACACGACCAATTAAAAACATCCCACCGGCGGCACGCATTGCGGTTTTTGAATATTTTATCTCTAATAGCTCATAAACTGTTGAGATTTTCTCGGCATAAAAACGTGGGATTAAAACCACGCCAACAAAGGCAGCACCAATTAATGTCCCGATATTTGTGCTTAGATAGGTATAATCCCCCTTGAACCCAAAATCAGGAACCCCAAGAAACGTTGCCGCAGACTGCATAGTTGCAACAGTCGAAATCGCCGCCAGCCATGCAGGGATTTTACGTCCGGCAAGAAAATAATCCGCCTCGGTCTTAACTTCTTTTCCATCTTGACGTTGCAATAAAACCCCAAACAGCGTCAAGCCAATGAAAAACAACGCAATGATTGCCCAATCCAATAGGGTAAAAGGTATTATATTCAAATGGATCCCCTCTCATTGATAATTAGTTTTTTATTATTGGGCACTATACAATTGTACAAAACCATTTATCAATTGATAATCGAAAAATTTGCTATGGTATATCAAAAATGTCTGATGAAATTGAAATATTAATTCAAAAACTTAAAACCCTTGAAGAAGAAATTGAAACCGCAATAGAGACGAAAAAAGCAAAATTCTACCAAGGAGTTCAAGACGGAAAAGCAGTTTTTGATGAGGCAACAAAAAAAGCCCAACGCAAAGTTAAAATCGGAATTGATAAATATATTTTCAAATCAAAATTTGCCACAATTATAACCGCACCAGTTATTTATGGCATGATTATACCATTTGTAATTCTTGATATTGCCTTGGGAATTTATCAGCTTTGTTGCTTTACCGCATGGCAAATTCCACGTGTAAAACGTTCAAAATACATTATTATAGATCGGCAATATCTTGGTTATTTGAATATTATTGAAAAAATCAATTGTGTATATTGTGGCTATGGCAATGGACTTATGGCATATGGTCGCGAAGTTGCGGGACGCACCGAGCAATATTGGTGCCCAATTAAACATGCAATGAAAGCCCAAACCCCACATGACCATTATAAGAATTTTGTCGAATATGGCGATTTTGAATCATATAAAGCGCAATTGGAAAAATTACGCGGTGATTTACGCAAATTAAAGGACAAATAGGGGTTAGGAAAAATCTAAAATCCCACCATTTACAAGCCTTGTTGCCGCCAAAAGTGCGGCCGCAGAGCCAAGGCCAGAGCTTGCAGCAAGATAGCGCGGCTTCCAGATTGGGTTAAATTTGTCTTTGAAATTATGAAGTCCTTCAAAATTGTAAAAGTCATTCCCAAGGTGGAAAATACTATTACCAACCCGATGCCAAACCGGCGCAAGCGGATGGTTTTCAAGCCCCGAAAGTGGTGACAACCCAAGCCTAAAGGTTTTGAAGCCGTTGTCATGCCCCCATAAAATCAATGAAGTAAATAAATATTCCATGATGCCGTGGCTTGCATCTTCACGGTAGCGCATCAAATCAATTGAAAATTCCTGTTTGTCTTCGGTTTGCCAGATATTTGTGAATGCCGTAATTCTTCCTTCGAAGCGGGCAATTGCAATATCAAATTGTGCAATATATTGCTCATTAAAATTGCCGAGTGAAAAGTGTTTTTCGGTTGCCTCTTTTGACAATATCCAATTATCAGATACTTCATGCAATTCTTTTATAATCGCGGGCACATCTTCACGTTTGATAACAGAAAATTCAATATTCTCACGTTTATGACGATTAAGGCTGGTGCGTAATCCTTGCATCTTCTTGCCAGTCAAAGAGAAGTTTTCGGTGTCAATGCACGCCTCTTCCCCCAATTTCGAAAGCGAAAGCCCCATATCAAGATACAATGGCAGGTATTTTTCACTTACTTGGAAAAAGGCAACCTTGGCGGCATGCATATCCGCCTGTTCACGAAACTTCCAAACCAAATCGGCAAATTCAGATACATCGCCAATAGGGTCTCCCATTGCAATCCATATTTGGTTTCTAACCGCATACATTATAAATGATTTTTGCTCTTTGCCAAAAATAAAGAATTTATCGCCAAGGGTTGCCAATGCGGCCTCGGCATCATCGCTAGTTTTTATGATGTCACCAACTTTTTCTATATCTTCTTGTGTTGGTTTTTCAATTCCATCTGCGCCACGTGTCATTAGACGGTGTAAAAAGATAATAGATATCAACGCCCCCATAATTGGCAAAGAACGCAAGAACCGCCCTGCTTGTGGGTGCTCTTCAAAATCAAACCACAACTCATCAGAATATGGAACATGCTTGTAGGAATAAAAACCAATATAAACCATTACCCCAAGCGCCAGGGCAATCAAAATCATAAATTTGATATTGAAATTATTACTTAGAAGCGCTGATTTCCGATAAAACAATCTTTTGAAGGGCAATATAGATATAAATAATAACGATAAAATTATGGCCTCTTCATAATCAAAGCCTTTTAACATTGCCGCAAAAATGCCAAATAATAATAGTGATAGCGTTGCGTAATACGCACTATCAATGCGCATACTTAACGAACGCGCAATGAATAACATCAACACGCCAGTAACAATTGCGAATTGGTGCGAAAATTCCACCAAAGGCATTGGGACAATAAGTTTAAGTATATTGAATCGCTCTTTAACCGCAGGAGTAAATGCGGAAAAAAGCAAAATAAGGCCACCTAAAAAAAGTAAAATTGCGAATAAATTCGGCAAAAAGTCTTTTAATAAACCCCGTAATAGTTTGGTCTTATAACTTTCAACTTTGGCTTGTGTGTTCATTGTTTCTGAATAACACCTCATTAAATCTGATACAATACAATTCAACTTTTTTGGATAATTCAAACTTTATGTAATTAAATTCTTGCAAAAATATTGCTTTTATAAATTTGCAAATCATAAGATATAAATCTTGAGGGAAAAATATGTTTGGTCTTATTATGTTGTCTTTTGCACTTGCCGCACCTGAAGAAGGTGTGAACAAACCTTTGACACCACCAACACCTGAGCCCACCCAAGAAGCAGTAAAAGTTGATTTTTTTGCCAAAATCGATGAAAAAACTACATGGCAAATCCTTCAGAAAGATACTGACGATTTGGCAAAAATTTTCCCTGGTGTTTGGGATAGCGATAATCAGTCATTTTTTGAACCAACACTTAATATTCCCAAAGAATTACGCCATCCTCATCTTTATGCCAAAGTTGTGGCTTTAAAAAACCCTGCAATGGGCGACAAGGCATTCATGGTTGAATATCGTGAAGGTGGTAGTAATGGTAAAATTCTAAAAACCCGCTTTTTCACACTTGCACCTGACGTCCAAAACCGCGCAGTAAAACAAACTATTTACGAAGTAAAACCAGATTTTAAAATTGGTGACATTAATTCCATAACTCCTGAAAACCTTATTAAATCAGAAGGGTGCGAAATAAGTTTTAGGCGCCGCACATCAGGCTTTACTGGCGACACTTCTGGCAATTGCAAATTACTTATGAAGGGCGGGAAAACCATCCGTAGTTCTGAGCATCATGACATTGACGCCAATTTCTGGGAAGTCACCGATATTGGGATTGATGAAACTGGGGTTCGGGTTTATGGCAACCTTGATAATAGCCCCACAAAATTGCGCAAGGCGAACATATATGAATGTTGGGCTAGTTACCGCGATAAAACTATTTCAAACATCTCAACCTATGACGCTGGTGGTGAAATGAAGCTTGATTTTGGTGCCAATTCAGCTCGCCTTTTGCTTCGCAATGTTGATTGGGCAATTGGCAATAATCGCCCGTCGCTTACACTTTATCTATATGAAAAGAATAATGATATTGCACAAATCTATTCTTGGACCGATGAAGGCGCAAATCGTATTGCCCTGGCATCTGGTGATTATCAGGCAAGCTGTACCAAGCAATGAGTAGTGAAATCGACGATTTAAAATGGCTTGGTGGCGCAAACGTGCGCGGTCGCACAATTGGTGATGTTTGGCAATTTGAAATCAATGAGGTTACGTCACAGGCAAGGGTTTACAAACAAGCCTTGCACGAATTTTTCCGAACCCAAATGCCGCTAAGGCCCAAATGGGGTGAATTTGAGGTGGATATTCAAATCCACCTCAATCCCAATTTCCCACAAATCGATGTTGATAACGTCGCCAAAGCCGTGCTTGACGGCATCAAAAGCCATGTTTTTGTTGATGACAGCCAAATCATGCGCCTTTTGGTCGAAAAACTCCCATCAGAAAGTGAGAAGCTTTTTATCGAAGTTCGGAAACGCTAATCACGCAAACTCTGGAAAATATAATTGCTTCATACGTTTTAAATAATTTTTCAAATTGGCTTTTGAGTTCACATAATCATTAAGTGGACTATTGAAATAATCGGTTGAAACGCCCCAAAGCATCGCAAAAACCATTGCATCATATCCACAAATATCATTGCCCAAAATAAAATTATTATCGCCCATCAAATCTGATAAAGCAGCAATATCCTGTTTGCCAAATTCTGTTATTTCATCATAATTAAAACGCCCAATACCATGTGCAAAACGTGCCTTTTTTGCATTTTCAAACATGTCACTGACGATTTTTTCACGCATTGCCTCTGGCACATCGTCAAAGAAATGGCGTGGCCCTTTATTAAAATTTTCTTCAATCCCCCAACGATAGCTTACCTCAACCCAATAGAGGTGATTTTCACACATTTTTTCTGCCATAAATCCAGTTGCAAGGATTTTGGCATCGTAACCACCGCTAAAATCTGCATTATATTCGCGTTCAAGATATTTTTTAATAAAACTTGTATCGCCAATTATTTCACCATTTTTAGTGGTTATATATGGCATTTTATGACGTGGCGCGACATCCCAATCAACAAATGCCTCCTCATATTCAATACCTGCCATTTTAAATAAAACTATTGCTTTGATTGCATAAGGGCTTGGGTCAGCAAGACCCCATAATGGTTTATATTTGTGAAGTTTTATCATTTTTTGCTCCTTTGTATTTCATTCTTTAAAACATCACTGCTGACAGCATTATGTCAGCAACATGCCGTAAAATTCAAAAAAGCTCAGATATTTGTATTGCTAAGGTAATTCATAATATTACGCCAAGCCGCAATGTCGGAATTTTCAACATTTTTAAAGGCATCGGCAATTTGGCGCATTTGCTTTCCAGTTAAAATCTTTTCAAGGTGATTACCCTCTTCGGAAAGTTGTAATCTTTTTAGGCGGCGATCATTATTATCGGCAACCGCCTCGACCAATTTCATTTCAATCAATTGCCGCAAAGGTGCGTTTAATGCCTGCTTACTAATCGCAAGGGTTTTCAATAATTCGGAAATAGTAAGGCCGTGATTACGACCAATAAAATACAAAACCCGATGGTGCAGACGCCCAAGACCTTTTTGTTCAAGGGTTTTATCGGCATGGGAAGTAAATCCGCGATATGCGAAATACATTAATTCAATCGAACTTCTGAGTTCTTTTTCCGATAATAGGTCAACCATATTGACTTATTATTGCAAATATGAAATTCTGTCAATTGGTCAATTATATTGACCTTTTGTATTTCGGGAGAAGGATTAAAATGCAAAAACTATCCGCAAGGTTAAAAGATTTAAAAGCATCGCCAGTTCGCGCCATGTTGGAGGCATCAATTCGCCCCGATGTTATTTCATTTGCCGGCGGCCTACCCTCTGAAGATAGTTTTTTTAAATTTGATGCTGCATCAGCATTTTCTAGTGCAATGCAATATGGACCGAGTGAGGGCGAAAGAGAACTTCGTGAACTTATCGCGAATGAATTAAAGGTGCGCAATCTTGATTGTGATGCCTCACAAATCCTTATCCTCTCAGGCTCACAACAAGGAATAGATTTGGTTGCCAAAATGGTAATTGATCGCGGAACCACCATTGCGGTTGAAAGCCCAACCTATCTTGCGGCATTGCAGGTTTTTCGCTTTTTTGGTGCTCAATTTGAAGAACTGCCAGAAAATATTAATGATATTGCATGGTCAAAATCTAACCACCCTCCCCTTGCGTATGTGATACCAACATTCCAAAACCCAACAGGTAAATGCTGGTCAAAAGACGAACGTGCGGCATTTGCAAAAACTTGTGTAGATAATGACGTTATTTTGTTTGAAGATGATCCATACCGCGATCTTGCCTATGACGAATGTGAAAGAACGCCTGTTGCGGCATTTATGAAAAATGGCTCATGGGTTTATCAGGGGTCATTCTCGAAAATATTGTCCCCTGGCTTACGGATTGGTTATATTGCGGCGTCAAAAGACTTGTTTCCCCACCTTTTATTATTAAAACAAGCCGCCGATTTGCATACCAACCGCCTAAGCCAATATTTGGTTATGAATTATCTCAAATCCCCATTACGCGGTGAACATATAAAAAACCTAATCGAAAATTATAAGCAAAAACGTGATAATTTTGCTTTGCTAATGAAGAAAAACCTTGGCAATATGGCAAGTTGGGATGCACCAGAAGGTGGCTTATTCTTTTGGGTTAAATTACCGGAAAATACGAATATGCAAAACATATTTGAAAAAGCAAAAGAACGAAATGTTTTGTTCACACCGGGTGGGCACTTCTTTGCCAATTCCGAAAGTGCATATCCATCAATGCGCCTTAATTTCAGCCATGCCTCAATGGAAAGCGCTGACCGTGGCCTTACCATAATTGGCGAATTATTGCGTGAAAATCAATAAATACAAGGGGTCAAATGCGTAGAGCCGACAGATTATTAGACATTATTCAAATCTTGCGGCGCTATCGTTCACCGGTGGCTGGTGAAATCATTGCCAATGAGCTTGAAGTTTCATTACGCACCATTTACCGCGATATCCAAGCTCTTATCTCCCAAGGTGTGCCAATTCGTGGTGAGGCGGGTGTTGGTTATATTCTTGAAGATGGTTATGACTTACCACCCTTGATGTTTAAGGTTGATGAAATAGAGGCATTAATCCTTGGACTTTTGTGGGTAAAACGGCGGGGTGATGAAAAATTAATACTTGCGGCTAGTGATGCAATGGCGAAAATTGAAACCATTGTTCCACCAAGCTTAAAATCATCTTTTGATGAGATAAGTTTGGTTGCGCCACCCAATTTTGACATTGTTGCCGATAATGTAGATGTTTCACAAATCCGCAAAGCAGTTCGTGAAAAATATAAAATCACCTTTGATTATCTTAATGCCGAGGGCAATGCTACAAATCGAACAATCCACCCATTTGCAATTTCATATTTTGAACGACAACGCCTCGTGATTGGCTGGTGTGAATTGCGCGGTGAATATCGCTCTTTTAGAACCGATAGGATGGATAATCTGTTTGTTGAATCACAAAAATACAACACCCACCGCAAGCAGATGCTAAAAGAATGGGTTGAGATTAATAAAAAACGTAATTGTAACGTATAAAAGCCCCTAGAAGGGGCTTTTGGTTATGCTGGCTTTTTGCTGATTTCTTCGAATTGACCATGTGGTCTAAAACGGTATAGATAAGTTGGCGCCAACGATTCAACACTTACAAGCTCATTGATGCCCAAATCTTTAAAACCAAGCGCTTTTTCAGAAACCACATTATCGGTTTTCATCAATTCAATTTGATCGCCAGTAAATGGTGCATCAAGAAAAGGGATAAATTTGGTCAAAAGGTTTACAACGCCGCCACCAAATTTCATCAAACCAAATGGCACTTTCATATAACCACGCGGACGCGCAATTGTTGCCTGAATATATTTGATGATTTGTTCAAATGTATAAGTTTCAGAACCGCCAAGTTCATAGGTTTTTCCTTGGGCAGCAGGGTTTTCAAGCGCCGCAAGAACCGCAGTTGCAACATCACCCGCATAAACAGGCTGAAACTTTGTTTGCCCGCCGCCAATTAATGGCATAATCGGTGTAAGACGAGAAATCGCCGCAAATTTATTATAGAAATTATCTTCTGGTCCAAAAATTACTGATGGACGCAAAATTGTTGCGGTTGGAACATTTTTCAAAACCACATCTTCGGCCATCGCCTTGGCAACCGCATAATCAGATTTTGAATTTTTATCCGCACCAATTGCAGAAATTTGGATGAATTTTTTAATGCCTTTGGCCTTTGCTGCCTCGGAAACAAGGCGCGCACCATGATGCACAGTGCCATCAAAAGTTTGTTTGCGTTTTTCATTCAAAATCGCAACCAAATTTATAACTGCATCAGCACCATCAACCGCACGTTCAACAGATTCAGCATTGCGAATATTTGCCTGAACCAATTGCACCTGACCAACCACGCCCATAACGCGAAGATCATTGCCAAGATGCGGGCGACGCATAGCAACACGAACCCGTTTGCCAGCCTTACATAGCGCGCGAACCACATATTTTCCAACAAAGCCAGAGCCACCGAAAACAGTTACCAATTCAGACATATAGATTCTCTCTTGAAACAATCGATTTTTCACTAATATTTTGTGAGTTAGTTGTCGAGTAGCAAAATGATAAAAAAACGCCTCTTAGCTGAAAGAAGGGGTTTTATTTTAACCATTTTGCGCCCATATAGCCCAAAATAAATGCCTTATCTTGGAGTGTTTGATGTCTGAAGCATATGACGTGGTAATTATTGGTGGTGGCCCTGGTGGTTATGTTTGTGCAATTCGTTGCGGTCAATTGGGATTAAAAACCGCAATTATTGAAAAACGTGGAAGATTAGGCGGAACTTGCCTAAATGTTGGCTGTATCCCATCAAAAGCACTTTTACATGCTTCACATGCCTATGAAGGTGCTGCCCATCATTATGCCGACTTGGGTGTTGAGGTAGCTAGTGTAAAACTAAACCTTGAAAAAATGATGGCAAAAAAGGATGATGCAGTTGACGGTCTTACCAAAGGCATCGAATTTTTGATGAAAAAAAACAAGGTTACTTATTTAAAAGGCTTTGGTAAAATTACTAGCAAAAACAAAGTTACAGCGACTGCAGAAGATGGCTCGGTTACTGAACTTGAAACCAAAAATATTGTTATTGCCACCGGTTCCGAAGTTGCACCATTGGGTGATATAAAGATTGATGAAGAAAAAATCATTTCTTCAACCGGAGCTTTGGCATTGAAAAAAGTGCCAAATAAATTGGTGGTTATTGGCGCGGGCGTTATTGGTCTTGAGCTTGGCTCGGTTTGGCGTCGCCTTGGTTCAGAAGTAACCGTTATTGAATATCTTGATCGCATCACCCCAGGGGTTGATCTTGAAATTGCTAAAGGTCTGCAAAAATCACTAACTAAACAAGGCATGAAGTTTGAACTTGGTAAAAAAGTTACTTCTGCAATTGCCAGCAAAAAAGGCGTTACTTTGACCTTTGAACCTGCGGCAGGTGGCGACGTTACAACATTAGAAGTTGATGCGGTTTTGGTTGCGGTTGGTCGCCGTCCATACACTGATGGTTTAGGTCTTGAAGAAGTTGGCGTTGAAAAAGATGCGCGTGGCTTTGTTCCAAATCATCACTGGAAAACCAATGTTGACAATATCTATGTAATCGGTGACGCAACCCATGGCCCAATGCTTGCCCACAAAGCCGAAGAAGAAGGTGTTGCGGTTGCCGAAATTTTGGCTGGTAAACCTGGTCATGTCGATTTCAACAATATCCCTGGCGTTATTTATACTACCCCAGAAGTTGCAGGTGTTGGAAAAACGGAAGAAGAATTAAAAGCCGCTGGCGTTGAATACAAAGTTGGCAAATTCCCGTTCATGGCAAACAGCCGTGCCCGTGCCAATTATGAAACCGATGGCATGATAAAAATTCTTGAAGACAAAAACACCCACAAAATCCTTGGCGTTCATATGCTTGGTGTTGGCGTAGGCGAAATGATTGCCGAAGCAGGTCTTGCAATTGCCTTTGGCGCTTCTGCCGAAGATATTGCCCGCACATGCCATGCCCACCCGACCATGAGCGAAGCCGTCAAAGAAGCTGCAATGGCGGTTGATGGCTGGGCAATACATATTTAGAAAATTTGCGCAGCAAATTTTACTCCTCGACTTGTCCCAAAAATCTGCAAATTTTTGGGTCTCATTGTGGATTAACTCAGTATTTTAGAAAAATATTAAAAGGACGCCAAAAGGCGTCCTTTTTTTCATTATGCGGCGATTGGTTCTCTTGCATTCATTGCGGCATCGTAAAACGCAATATCATCACGACTTATTGAACTTTTCCCAATTTGTGGCGGCAACATTAAAGTTACAGGCGCATTAATATTAAAATATGAGCGCGTTGCATTTAATGCCTGTTGAGTGATTGAAAATTCAAATGCCAACGCTTGCCGCCCAACATCATATTCAATTGGGGTTCCAAGCCGCCTGGTTGGCCATTGTAAAGCCAATGCAAGTTGTACTAAATTTTCCTCGCCAATGCCTAAAAGTTTTTTTACACCGCGCATTAATGACCATTCAAGTGTAGCAGTACATAAATACCCAAGTGCGAGTTTTTTATGTTTAGGGTCAAAATTCCATGAGGGCGCAAAACGTGTAAATTCCCAACAATCATGGCCTTCTTGTATTGGGTTCATGACATATTTTTTCATAGCCGTCCCCAAAAGATAATTACTAGTTGTAGGATTATAACGACAATGACCAATCAAATCACCACTCTTGTCGAAAATTAAATGATATTCCACACCTTCTACAAGATCCATTTCATCTTTTTCAATCCCGTCAATCATGGGCAGGTCTGTCCATCCCATTGTTTCAACAAATAATTTTTTTCGCTGAACGAACATTTCTTCTAAAAAAGCTGCGTAAAAAGCTTTGTTTCCTGAATTTACTATATGCACTAACATTTTCTACCTCCTATTGAGGCAGACCACAAAGCACATCTTTTAGTTGTTTTATATAGTAATAATTCTTAAACGCTGCGCATGGCACATCTTATGGTTACTTTTTATACATTATGTCTATTTATGGTTAGTATCCAGTATAAAGCCCAGGCTTATGAAAAGTTAGTAGCATCGAAGAAATACAAATCGCGCTTAAGATACTAAGACCAACGTGATAAATATCGAATACAAAGAATGAAGATCCCAAAATCAACACGTCGGTTGAAAGAATGGTTCGCCCCGCATTTATCCCCTTTTCGCGCTGAAGATACAATGCCACAATACCAATCCCGCCAGAGCCAGTGCCATGACGTGCCTGACCCAATATACCAATACCAATTGCAATGCCGCCAAATACGGCTGCAAAGACTGGGTTAATTGACGAAATTGTTATCACATGGGGCGCCCCCATTGTCATCAACATTACCAATAAATTCGCGACCACGGTTTTAACAGTAAATTCCCATCCCATGAAGAAATAGCCGAATATGAAAAACGGTAAATTCACCAATGTAAACCACATACCAACCGGAAAACCTGTTACATATGATAATAATAGCGATGTACCCGCAACCCCGCCGGTGGCGATATGTGCAGTTTTAAGCAAAATCACACCAAGCCCCATCAATGAGGTTGCAGAAATAATACCAAACCAATCCTGAAAAAACGTATGTTTGATTCTTACATCACTATCCGGCATATAATCTCCATTAATAATGGGCACGAAATAACGTAATATTGGAATGTGAGCAATCATTATTGTGCGTATAGAGAATTTTAAGCAATGATATGCCGTATTTTTACGCAATAACGGCATATATAAGCTAACAGAGTTGACATTAGTTATATACAGACGTTATATAAAAACTTACTCTGGTGCACATGTAAACGTTTTCATCAAATATGTTATATATATAACTTGTAAAATTTAGGTAAAAGAAAGGCTGCGCATCTATTTTAATGTCGCAGCCCAAGATAAGTCTCAAGTAAAAAGGCGCTTCCTCCCCGAAACGCCGCAAAGTATATCCCTAACTTGAGAGAACAACTCTACCTATCTCGTGTATGCCAAGATGTCGCACCTTTGTCAACACCCTTATGCAATAATTCATAGTTTTTTGTGAATTTAATATAAAATTCTTATTTTGCTTTTTGCGATAATTTCAGCTCAAAATACTTTGCAATTCGCAAATGGCGATAATAGGCAAAATTCATGGCGCTTAAAAAACCATAAATCCCCCGTAAAAAATGCCGACGTCCGATATACGCCTTAAGAAAGGTCATAGGAAATTCAAACACAATACGAATAGGCGATATTTTCTTTCCGCGCTTTATTAAATCAAGCGCCTGTGCGTCCGCATAGGAATTTAGTTTTATAATCTGCTCCCCCAATGAGCGCACAGAATAATGACAAACCCGACCCTTTAGGTGTGTAACCACTGCCCCATCGTTTAAATCGACACGATCATGCACGGGGGATGGATTATAGCGACCAATTTTTTTATTATAAAGACGCACCGGCGAAAGCGCATAGGCAAATTTATGTGGCACGGTTTCAAACGGAAAAGTTTCCACAATTGGAAATGCAAATCCCTGTGGTGCGGGTTCGCCATTCGCAAACAAAGCTTTTATTTCGTCATAAAGTTCTGGGGTTATAACTTCATCGGCATCTAAATTTAAAAGCCAGTCATTTTTACAAGCATCTTCGCCAAATCTTTTTTGCTCGCCATAGCCGCACCATTCATTATAGATAACTTTTGCGCCATAGTTTTCTGAAACCACAACTGTATCGTCACTAGAGCCGGAATCAATTACAATAATTTCGTCCCCCAAATCCTTAATTGCAGCAAGGGTTTTACCAATGCGGTCACCCTCATTTTTGGCAATAATAAAAATCGATAATTTCGCGCTCATATTTAACAATCTTTTTCAACAGGCTTATGTTGCATCTTATTTGTTACATCCATCTTAGATATTGTAATAATTTTGTCATCAAAATACTGCAATAGCCGCCTTATATGTGTATAATGGTCAACAGCCCTTATAGACCATAAATTAAGACAGCCTAAATATATCACAGTATGAAGAAACTTTACGATTTTCTTGAAATTCCAATCATAGTAATATTGTCTGCCGTTATTGGCAGCAGCCTGTTACTATTTGATTTACCAGCATGGATCGCGATTTCAAGTGCCGTCTTATTGGTTCTAATTATTGCAAAATTCTTCAAATATATAATTCGTGAAATTGAAAAATTAGAAAACATTCAGGCAACCAATCAAGATGGTGATAAAACAGTAATTAACGAAAGCAACCTTGCGCAATCACCAACTTTTGCAAGCCATGCTTTTGACGCAATTAAAACCCCTATCTTTATCATAGACCAATATAGCCGTGTTAATCTTGCCAATCTTGCGGCAAAAAGGCGATTTGCCATTGAATCCCTTGGGGCACGTGTTGAAACATCGGTTAGAAGCCCCGAAATTCTACGTGCTGTTGAACGGGCCATGGATGAAAACAAACTTGTATCGGTAAATATTGAACACCATTTCCCAGAAACGATTTATGAAAACATCGAAATAACGCCATTCAATCATGATGGGCGTTTTTTTTATATCGTAAGCCTTAATGACGAAACCAATCTGCGTAAGGCAGAAAAAATGCGTGTTGATTTTCTTGCCAATGCCGGCCATGAGTTGCGCACACCTTTAAGCTCTATTCGCGGCTTCCTTGAAACCCTACAAGGCTCGGCAAAAGATGACGAAAAGGCACGTGAGAGATTCATTGCCATTATGGTGACACAAGGCGAACGTATGTCTCGTTTGATTAATGACATATTGTCATTATCTAAAATCGAACTGAACGAACATTTGCCGCCAAAAGATATTGTTAGCCTTAATGGTACACTTGATTTTGCAATTAATTCCACCTCACCAATAATTGAAAATTATAAAAGCGAAGTTGTTTTAAACCTGCCAACAAATGAGGTTTCAATAATTGGTCAGGCCGATCAAATCCAACAAATCGTAATCAACCTCCTTGAAAACGCGCTTAAATATGGCGCTTATGGCGAAAAAGTTTTAATAAGCGTGGGGCATGGAATTGACCTTGAAACCATTCAAGAAATTGGCACAAAATCCATTGCTGGCTCGTCCTATGCCACCCTTTGCGCACCACAAAAAATTGCCGGACAAACCTATTCATATGTACGCATTGAAAATGCTGGCAAAGGCATTGAAAAGAAATATATGTCACGCCTTTCAGAACGCTTTTATCGAATCGATGATGAAAGCGCACATATTAAAGGCACGGGTCTTGGATTAGCGATTGTGAAACATATCATAAATCGTCACAAGGGCGGCTTCCTTGTTGAAAGTACGCCACAGATAAAGACCGCTTTCACATTTTTTATACCAAATTAGTCATAAACCACGCGCACTGTCACGAAAGTGTCATATAAATGTCATTTAAGCGCGAAGATTGCCAACTATTGGAGGGGCAAGGATAATGTTTATGACGCAATTTGCTAATTTTCCAATTGGTTTAATCGGGGCAATAATGCTTTTGGGATTTGCCAGCTTTGCCTTCTTTGATGGCGCACGCAATGCCCATATTATGGCATCGAATCTTGGCGAAAATCGTCACAGATACATGCACTCTTTACCCTCTTATCATGGCTGGTTTCATTTTTCATTGGTATTTGTTCCTGCAATATTGATTTTATTGATATTCAATGTCGCAAAACCCTCAATTGCCGAGGCGATTTTAACAGCCCAAATGCCGCAATCATATCATTCATTAGGTGCAGACGATAAGGCGCTGTTTTTGTTGAATGCGCAAAAAATCGCGTTTGGCGGCCAGCCATCACAAGATACACCAGAATTAGATATGGCAGCAGCAAAACTTGCAAGCTATGAATTCTATATTGGTATCAGCAGTGTGATTGTCGCGGCAATTACAGCTTTGATGGGTTTTTTATATTCAAAAACCACGCGCAAAGTTACATTCCGCGCCCGCAACCACGTGGAATCAGTCATTAAGCTTATTATGATACTCGCCTCTGGTATTGCGGTTTTAACGACCTTTGGCATCATTTTATCATTATTATTCGAAACCATAAAATTCTTTGAAGCATACAACCCGCTTGCATTTTTGTTTGGGACGCAATGGTCGCCACAGATTGCAATTCGCGCCGATCAAATCGGACAATCAGGTTCATTTGGCGCGGTTCCACTATTCCTCGGCACATTCATGATTATGCTAATTGCAATGTGTGTGGCAGTACCAGTGGGTTTGGGTTCAGCAATTTATTTATCGGAATATGCAACCGAAAAATCACGAACCTATATTAAACCTGCACTTGAATTATTGGCGGGAATTCCAACAGTTGTTTACGGGTTTTTCGCACTTTTAACGGTTGCACCATTAATTAAAACAGTTGGTGAAGCGATTGGGCTTGAAACCTCATCACAATCGGCATTGGCGGCGGGATTGGTTATGGGGGTAATGATTATCCCATTCATTTCATCACTGTCCGATGACGTGATTAATGCGGTTCCACAAAGTCTTCGTGATGGCTCTTATGCAATGGGGGCAACAAAATCGGAAACGATTTCGCGCGTAATTCTTCCTGCTGCATTACCTGGTATCATTGGCTCGGTTCTTTTGGCGGTATCACGCGCATTGGGTGAGACCATGATTGTGGCGATGGCTGCGGGTCAAAACGCGAATTTATCTGTTAACCCGCTTGATATGATGACCACGGTAACCGTGCAAATTGTAACCCTTTTGACTGGTGACCAAGAATATGACAGCCCCAAAACGCACGTTGCGTTTGCACTCGGCTTTGTTCTTTTCTTTGTGACACTTATTTTGAATATTATCGCACTACGAGTTGTGCAGAAATATCGTGAAAAATATGACTGATAACGCAGAACCAAACATCAGGGAAATTGTAAAATCCCGTCTTAAAAAGCGCTATAATTCTGAAAAGCTATTCCGTCTTTTTGGGGTATCGATGGCAGGCTTGGCAATAGTTGCTGCGGCGACGCTTTTGATTTCAATTTTTTCACAGGCAATTCCGGCATTCACAGAATCCCGCCTTGTAATAAATTACCCATTAGAGGCATCAAAAATCGACCCAACCGGTAGCAAGGATAAAGACCTTATCCGTTCGCAAGGGGATTTTGGTGGCATTATTATGGAACAGCTTTTAAAGCGTTTTCCAAACGCCGAAAAAGATGGCGGCGTAGATTCATTAATGACAATGGTAACCTCAATTGCCACGTCCCCAATGGCTAAACAAATTTCTGAACATCCTGAATATATTGGCAAAACGATTAAGGCAAATTTCGCACTTAATGATGATGTTGATATGTTCTTGAAAGGTGGCTTTGGTAAAACCGAAACCAGCGATATTGCGGCCCCTCTTGAATATTCACTTGAGAATAATTTGGTTAAAGTCACATCTTCGAAAAATGGTTTCAAAGATTTAAGCAATGAAATAAATATCAAACTGCAAAATGAAACCGCGAAGGCAAAGGTACATATCGCGTCAAAACAAGGCCGACTACAAACTTTGGACGCAGAAATAAAAGCGATGGGTATGCCAAATATGGCAGATCCACATTATGTTGAACTTGATGACATGCGCACCAAACTTCAGAATGAAATTGATAGTGCGCAAAAAATATTAGAAGCGTCAAAAAGCGGGCAAAATGGCGAAATTGCGTTAAATGACAAATTCCCATCATTGATTGCCTATGCTGGTGGTGGTGCAATAAAAGTTTTAAAAATCGCGCCTTCATATATTGTTGCTGAAAATCTTGTGACACCAAACCAAGATTTAATTTCTGCTAAGCCACAAAAACTTGTGGTTCAATATATTGAAACCCCGCAAGACGGCCGCCCAATCGATGATAAAATGATTGCCTATGGCACAATCTTAAAGGCAGAAGGTTTTATTAAACAACAACTAAACTTTACACTTCTAACCCGTTCAGATTCCAACGATCCAGAAATGGCAGGTCTTTTGTCGGCAATTGTTGGTTCTATCCTTACGCTTATTGTTACTTTTAGTATCACAGTTCCGGTTGGGATTTTGGCGGCAATTTACCTTGAAGAATTTGCGCCAAAAAATGCAATTACCGACATCATCGAGGTTAATATTAACAACCTTGCCGCCGTACCATCAATTGTTTTTGGTTTACTTGGCTTTTCAGTGTTTTTGCACTTTTTCGAACTGCCACGTTCGGCACCTATTGTTGGCGGTATTGTTTTAGCACTTATGAGTTTGCCGGTTATTATTATCGCATCACGCGCCGCATTAAAGGCAGTGCCACCCTCAATACGTGAAGCTGCATTGGGGGTTGGTGCATCAAAAGTGCAGGCAATTTTCCACCACGTATTACCAATGGCAATGCCGGGCATGATGACAGGTTCAATCCTATCTATGGCGCATGCTTTGGGTGAAACCGCACCATTATTGATGATTGGTATGGTGGCATTTATCGCCGACTTGCCAAAAGGTTTTAGTGATGCTGCAACCGTTCTTCCGGTTGAGGTTTTCATGTGGGCAGGTCGTCCAGAGCGGGCATGGGATGCACGCACCTCGGCGGCGATTATCGTCCTATTATTATTTATGATTCTCATGAATCTAAGCGCAATTTATTTACGCCGTAAATTTGAAAGAAGGTGGTAATATGGAAAAAATTATTAAGCCACCGCAAACCAATAAAAAACCTAATATGGAGATAACAGTGACCGCAGAACCAAACAATAATGCCAGTCACAATAATCACATTGCCCCTGAAACCATCAAAGTTAGGGCAGAAAATATTGACGTATTTTACGGCACAAAACAAGCATTGTTTGATGTAAATATCGACATTCCAGAAAAGACCGTAACTGCATTTATCGGCCCATCTGGTTGCGGTAAATCAACCTTCTTGCGCTGTATAAACCGTATGAATGACACGATTGATACGTGTCGCGTTGAAGGCAAAATCCTGATTGATAATGAAAATATCAATGATAAATCAATCGACCCCGTAATGTTGCGCGCGGCGGTTGGTATGGTTTTCCAAAAACCAAATCCATTTCCAAAATCAATTTATGAAAATGTGGCATATGGCCCACGCATCCACGGCCTTGCCCACAAAAAGGCCGATTTTGACGTAATTATTGAAAAATCATTGCGCAAAGCTGGCCTTTGGGATGAGGTAAAAGATCGCCTTGATAGCCCTGGTACTGGTCTTTCTGGTGGTCAGCAGCAGCGTTTGGTTATTGCGCGCGCGATTGCGGTTAATCCAGAGATCATTCTGATGGATGAGCCATGTTCCGCACTTGACCCCATTGCCACCGCAAAGATTGAGGAATTGATTGACGAATTACGCGCCAATTATTCCATCATCATTGTTACCCACTCTATGTCACAGGCCGCACGCGTTTCGCAACGCACCGCATTTTTCCATCTTGGAAAATTAGTAGAGGTTGGGCCAACCGAACAAATGTTTACCAATCCAAAAGATACAAGAACCCAAGATTATATTACCGGACGTTTCGGTTAAGAGGTTATTATGACAGATCATACAGTAAAAGCATTCACCGACGAATTGGAAGGTCTTGTATCCGCAGTATCAAGAATGGGTGGCCTTGCCGAAAAAGCGGTTATTGATTCAATTCGCGCTATGTCAGGCCGTGATATTCGTGTTGCCCAAGAAGTTATCGCCAATGACATTGAAATTGACGATGCGCAGCGCGACATTGAAAAACGCATCATGCGCCTTTTGGCACTTCGGCACCCAATGGCAAAAGATTTGCGCCAAACAATTGCCGCATTAAAACTGGCGGCGGATATTGAACGCATTGGCGACCTTGCCCGCAGCATTTCACGCCGTGCAATTACCATTATCGACCATGAGCCTATCGCGCTGACCCGCTCTGTTGAGCGTATGGGTAAATTAGCATGTAATCAGCTTAAACAAGTTTTGGATGCCTATAATTCACATCAAGTTGGTGGTGCGATTTCTGTTTGGTTCCAAGACGAGGAATTGGACGATCATTATGCATCACTTTTCCGCGAACTATTAACCTATATGATGGAAGACCCACGCAAAATTGGCCCGGCAACTCATTTGTTGTTTGTCGCAAAAAATATCGAACGTATTGGGGATCATTGCACCAATATGGCAGAGGTTATCCATTTTCTAGAAACTGGTGAAGACATAAGCGGCGTCCGCCCAAAGGGTGAAACGGATTCCGATAATACAAAGACAAAATAAGCAGGAGCTTGAAATGCGTCCATTAATACAAATTGTCGAAGATGATGAAGCTTTAGAGGCTTTGCTCGCCTATAATCTTGAAAAAGAGGGCTATAAAATATCGGTTGCGAATGATGGTGAAGAAGCACTTCTACAAATAAGTGAAAAAACGCCCGATTTAATCATTCTCGACTGGATGTTGCCAAAAATTGCAGGGATAGAGGTTTGCCGCCGCCTAAGAGCGCGTACCGAAACAAAAAACATTCCTATAATTATCCTTACCGCACGTGCCGATGAAACCGATAAAATTCGTGGTCTTGATACTGGTGCTGATGATTATCTTACCAAACCATTTTCAATTACCGAATTAAAAGCACGTATCCGCGCGGTTTTACGGCGTATCCGTCCGGCATTGGTTGATGAAATTGTAAAATATCATGATCTTGAGATTGACCGTGTTACCCACCGTGTGAAACGTGGTGGTGCTGAAATCCATCTTGGGCCAACTGAATTCCGTCTTTTAAACCACCTTATACAGCATCCTGGACGTGTATTTTCACGCGAACAATTGCTTGATGCGGTTTGGGGTTCAGATGTTTATGTAGAAGCGCGAACTGTTGACGTTCATGTGGGGCGCTTGCGCAAGGCGATTAACATCCCTGGCTGTACAGATTTAATCCGCACCGTTCGTGCATCTGGTTATAGTCTTGACGCCAATAATTAATTTCATTTAAGCCATTCAGCCATTGTTAAGCCGCGATTTATCATTATAATCAGCATAAGGGTGATGAAATGAAAAAAAACGGCTTAATATTTATCGCAATCGGCTCATTGGCTTTTCTTGGCGCATGCCAAACGATTCCGTATCCTGAACGGGTCGCAAAATATGAAAATGATATAAAAGCGAAATTTATTGGTAAACCAATGGATGATTTGGTGCTTGCCTATGGCGTACCACAATCAAGCTATGATTTATCGGACGGTCGCAAAATGGTTCAATATGTCAATGAAAAGAATGGTGTTACCGGTGGTAACACTTGGATGAATTATGATACCGTTTATGCTGGCTCACGCGTTGTAACCCGCCAAGATGGTTCAAGAGTTGCCGTTCCAATTTATCGCAGCGTCCCTGTTTGGGAAACTGAACCAACATATACTTATCACCTTAAATGCACCAAACGCTTTGTAATTGATGCCAATAAAATTGTACAAGATTTCAGGTGGGAAGGTAATTCCTGCTTTTAATCAGCAGCAGCAATTACCTTATCCATATAATCGCCAATTGCTTGCCAACTATTTTCATCTGGTGAAAGACCTAGGCGAACCACAACCATATCTTTCGATGGGATAACCACAATCAACTGTCCCTGATGTCCACGCGCCATAAAGGCATCTTCTGGGCTGTTTTTTAGTAATGGCTTGCGGTCTTTAAGGTTTAGCCACCAATGAGCACCATAATTGGCGGCATTTTGTGCCTCTACTGGGGTGCGAACAAAATCAACATAGCCTTGTGGCAAAATGCGCTTTCCGTCCCACACACCGTCACGTAGGAATAATAAGCCAAATTTTGCATAGTCGCGTGCTGTCGCATAAAAGAATGATGAGGCATAAAGATTGCCAGCGGCATCAAATTCCGCAGCAGTGTCTTTCATACCAATTTTTTGCAATAATTCAGTGAATAAAAAATCCCTAAAGCGGGCGCGACCAGTTGGATCTTTTATATCACGTGGACCAAGCGCGCGTGACGCACCGGCGGCAATCATATTTGATGTGCCAGAAGAATAATTCCAATAAGTTCCGGCATCGTGTTTTTGCTTGCGACTTGTTACATATTTAACCACATCTTCTTTTCCCGCACCAAACAACATAATTGCGGCATCATTATTTATGGGGTCGGAATAGTTTTCTTCACGCCAATCAAGACCATCAGTCATATTTAATGCTTGTTTATAGGTGATTTTACGACGAATATCACCATCTTTATAATGTGGATCATTAATCGCGGCATCAAGTTGTAATTTGTTCTGTGCAATCTCAACCCCAACCAAAGCCGAAAGGATGGATTTTCCCATCGACCACGAAATTAGCTTGCTATCCTTATCATAGCCTTTGCCATAATTTTCATAAATGATTTTACCACCCTTTATTACCAAAAGCGCGCGGGTTTCACCCAACTCCTTATTGTTATTATCAAAAGCACTATTGGCAACAGCAGCAATTTTCGCATTATTGACATTTTCAACTTGCCAACCATTAGTTGGGAAAGCAACACCCGCCGCTTGTGCAGGTAATTGCACAAGATTAGGTTTTTTATGTTCTTGGGCGGCATAAACACCACCAGCGGTGACCAAAGCACCCAAAAACAAAGCACTTAAACCCAAAACTCTGGTAAAAACATTCACTTTTAATGATAATCGCATTTTAATATCCAAATTTATGAGATAAACATAATCCAACTTGAATGAATCTCAAAGGTGAAATGGCGTGAAAAAACTGCCTTCTTTTACATCTATTATCGGAATCCTATTGCTGGTGGTCGCAATTGTCGGCGCAGTGATGTTTTATTATGCAAAAAAATATGCCGATATTGGCGCTGGGCTAATGGCAAAGCAAATGTGCTCTTGCCTTTATGTGCAAACCCGCGATGAAAACCAATGTCTTGATGAAATGAAAGTAACCCTTGGCAAGCATTATAAATCCGTAAAATTGGTTTATATGTCCGAAACCGTGTTTGCCAGCGCATCGGGAATGTCGGTTGCACGCGCTAGTTTGACCCCCGGCTATGGCTGTTCTGTGACAAAGTTTGACGGACAAATGCCAAATGCTGTTTTGAAATAGATAAATTCTTGCTAAAGGGCTTTAGCTGATGCTTTTACCCTTTTATTAGATATGGTCGTAAAGTCTTAAATCATGAATTCAACAACAAATCCTGAAATCGAGCTTTCAATTGTTATGCCTTGCCTTAATGAGGCTGAAACATTGGAAATATGTATTCAAAAATGTCAAAAATTTATCAAGGAAAATAACCTTTCTGCGGAAATCATTATTGCCGACAATGGATCGACCGATGGTTCACAGGAAATTGCGACAAAAAATGGCGCACGAGTTGTTCCTGTTGCTGTTCGCGGTTATGGCGCGGCACTTATTGGCGGTATTCAATCGGCAAAAGGCAAATTTGTTGCGATGGGTGATGCCGATGATTCATATGACTTTGCATCATTAATGCCATTTATCGAAAAGCTTCGTGGCGGTGTTGAACTTTGTATGGGCAACCGCTTCTTGGGTGGAATTGAACCGGGTGCGATGCCACCGCTTCACAAATATCTTGGCAACCCCGTCCTTAGCTATTTAGGGCGGATTTTTTACAATTTACCAATTGGCGACTTCCACTGTGGCTTGCGTGCATTTAACCGCGAATCAATTTTGAAATTGAACCTAAATACAACGGGTATGGAATTTGCCTCTGAAATGGTGGTTAAAGCTGGATTGAACCATTTAAAAATGGCAGAAGCACCAACCACTCTGAAAAAAGATGGCCGTTCACGCCCACCTCACCTCCGCTCTTGGCGTGATGGTTGGCGCCACCTTAAATTCCTTCTAACCTTTGCGCCTAAATGGCTTTATATGTTCCCTGCCTTATTGCTTTTGGTTCTTGGTGTTTTGGGTCTTGGTTGGCTTTTACCAGGGGATCAGCAATTCGGATCTTTGCGCCTTGGCGTACATACCATTCTTTTCTCTTCTGCCTTTGTCATTATGGCGGCACAAATCCTTAGTTTTGCATATCTGGCGAGATTGTTTGGGGTTCGTGAAAATTTCTGGAAAGAAACCGATTTTATCAAAAATTTCCGTGCGTGGTTTACGGTTGAAACTGGCTCTATCATCGGCGGTATCATGATTTTCCTTAGCATTGCATTGGCGGTTGCTGCGGTGATGATTTGGGGTAAAACAGGCTATGGACAGCTAAATGAAAGCCAAATGATGCGCCTTGCAATTCCATCAATGCTATTGGGTTGCCTAGGATTACAAAGCATCTTTACTTCGTTTTTTGCAGGTCTTTTAACACAGCCAAAACCGCAAAACGTTTTACATTAAACTAGCTTTGTAATTCTTCGACCACTGGCTTGTCATTATGCGATAATGTTGAGCCAATGGTTGCAAAGATTATAAGCGCAATGGCAATTATTTGTATCAATCCGAGGTTTTGCGATAAAATTATTGCGCCCGCCAATGCCGCAAATGCGGGTTCTAAAGACATTAATAGTGAAAAACTTTGGCGTGAAAGTTGTTTTAGTGCCATCATTTCAATCGAATATGGAATAGCATTAGTCAAAAGCCCAAGCGCAAGTCCAAACAATAATATTTTTGGCTCAAACAAAATTGCGCCGGCATTCACAATTCCGATTGGAACCGTGAAAAGGGATGAAACAAAAATCCCCAATGCGACAGCCGTAAGACCATCAAAATCTTTGCCAAGGCGATGCCCCGCAATAATATATCCCGCCCAACCGATTGCCGCCAAAACCGCACATAAAACCCCAATTTTATCAAGATGTGCGCCAAATTGGCTGATTGGCATAAGGAAATATAGACCAACACAAGCAAGCAAAACCCATAGGAAATCAAGCGGTTTGCGCGATGATATAAGGCTTACAAACAAGGGGCCCGAAAACTCAATGGCAACCGCAACACCTAACGGAATACGTTCAATCGCAATATAAAAGGTTAGATTCATCAACCCAAGACTAATGCCGTAAGCAAGGAATTTTTTAAGATCAATTTTAGAAAAATCAATCTTCCACATACGGGCAATGAAGATCATTGAAACCAATGAAAATACTTGCCGCAATGCGGTTGCACCATATGGGCCGGTTTCTTTCATTAAAAACGTGGCGAAGCCTGCACCGCCTTGAAAGAACATCATAGACAGGATTAAAAGGAAGATGCCGATAAAGGGATTGGTTTTTGGGGTGTTCATTCACACCCCAATAATTCAAGCCGTCAGATATTAAAAGATATCAAACGTCATTTTATATGAAAATGACTATTTTGCCTTAAGTTTATGCTGTAGCAACCAATCATAAACTTCGGGATTATTATATGTTGCCGTCCATGAATCATGATTTGCATCTGGGTAATAAGTTGCCTTTACATGACCACCGCAATCATTAATCCAACGTTCCATATCTTTTGAATGAATAGGTGAAACCACATCATCTTTCATGCCATGAAACAGCCAAATTGGAACATTTTTCAATTTGCATGCAAATGCGACATTTGAAGGTGCTGCAACAGGTGCAATCGCTGCAAACTCATTAGGATGGGCAATTGCCCAATTCCAAGTTCCGATGCCACCCAATGATAGCCCAGTAACATAAATACGGTCTGGGTCATAATTTGTGCCAGCAATCGCCGCTTTTAAAGTCGCATCAAGGCGGGCATCATCCCACATTTCATTGCTTTCAAGCTGTGGCGAAATAACGATAAATGGCAAGTCATGGCCATTCTCAACCAATTGCGGTGGGCCATGAACTTTCACAAGATTAATATCATTCCCGCGCTCACCCGAACCGTGAAGGAAAACCAGAACTGGTGATTTTTCACCCTTTGGGTCATAATTATCCGGCATATAGCGTAAATATTGGTAAGAGTTACCCTGCTTTGTAAACGCAACTTGATGACCAGAATGTTGTTTTTCTGGTAAAGACGCACAACCAGTCATAAAAACCCCCATCATTAGTAGCGGTAATATTGATTTCATTTCCCTGTAACCTCTTGCTTTATAAGTTTATATTATTTCAAACTTCACTAGATTTTGTTTAAACTCAGCCCCTCTAACAACCCTTGAATAACCAAATCAGGCACAATAGCATCAAAAATCCCTGTTCCTTCGAACATAGAGGAAAAACCACCCGTGCCAATAACAAATGGCTTCTCGCCACCAAAACATTCAGTTGATAGACCCGCAATAATTTCTTTGCACGCACCCAAATGCCCGTAGTATAGACCAGATTGCATAGAATTTATGGTATTTGTACCCAAAACATTATCACATTTACGAATTTCAACATTTGATAATTTCGCCGCTTTTGAGCCAAGCGCGTCATTAGAAAGCCGCAAGCCCGCAAGGATTACACCACCCATATATTCACGTTCTTTTGTAATGGCACAAAAAGTAGTTGCTGTTCCCAAATCAATCACAACCAAATTTTTGTCTGGATATAATTTTAACGCGGCAATGGCATTGGCAATTCTGTCGGCACCAACTTCGATTGGATTGTCATATTTATTATTTAATCCGGTTTTTACAGTCGCATCCAAAAAAAATGGTGCTTTATCAAAATATTTCATGCATGCACTTGCCAAAGAATGGTTATCTTGTGGCACAACCGAGCAAATAGCGATTTTCTTAATTTTTTCAGGATCAAAACCATTTTCACGCATTACAAGACGCAAGAAAATCCCAATTTCATCTGATGATGCCCCGCTTTTAGAGGCACGGCGAAATTGAAATATAACTTTATCATTTTTGACAAGACCGCCGTAAATTTGGGTATTGCCAACATCAAGCGCCAAAATCATCTTACCCCCCACATTATATAATTACTTATGAAAGCCCCCAGCGCATCAACGCCTTTTAATTCGGTGATTTTTTCCGAAGTTTTACCAAAAACATTAAAGCTGTGTTGTGTTTTATCACCAGATATTTGTTCCAAGGCATTGTGAACCACTAAATCGCAATTAGCTTCAAGAATTTGTTTTTTTACCGCCACATCGGCATCATCTATATTATTGGTGAGTTTGAAACCAATTAATTTGGATTTTGGCGATTTTTGTTTAATTTGGTTTATTAATTTTGGGTTTTTAACCAGTTTTATTTCAATTTCTTGGTTGGTCGATGGGATTTTTGTATCGGTGTCGGTTGCATTGCCACCTACCAAAACTTCTTTTACTGAATAATCGCTTACTGCTGCGGTATGTATTACAAAATCAAAATCATTTTTGCCAAGGGCATTGTATAATTCATGCTCCAGGCTTTTGAAATCGGTGAAAATAGTGGTTTCAACTTTTGCATTCGGTCTTGCACCAGATTTGGCAGTTAAAAAATGAACCTCAAAACCAAAGTCTGACAGAATATCAGCAAGGCGTGCCCCAGTTTTGCCGCTTGAAGTATTGGTAATGGCACGGACATTATCAATTTTTTCTACGCAGCCCCCCGAAGTTATAAGGATTTTAGGCATTTTAATTGTTTCAATTGCTTTTGCCTGAGGCTTTTGCCCCAATGCCTTGACGATTTCATCAAAAATCAAATCGGGGTCAAGCAATTTTCCCGAACCAACCTCTTGGCAAGCCAAAACGCCAGAGGCAGTTTCCAAAATTCCAAATCCATATTCACGCAATTTCCCAACAGATAATTGCGTAGCAGGATGCAAATACATTTGTGTATTCATAGCCGGCGCAATTAAAAATGGTTTAGAAAAATCATGGGCAAGGGCGAGCGTAGTTAAAAAATCATCGGCAATGCCGTTTGCAACCTTATTGATAAAATTTCCCGTTGCCGGTACACAAATGACCAAATCTGCATCACGTATAAGATATATATGATCTAGCGCACGCCCAGCCTCAAAAGTATCTTTTGCAACCTCTTGACCCGATAACGCTTCAAAAGTGGTTGCTCCAACAAAATTCAATGCTGAATTTGATGCCGCAACCTTTACCGCAAATCCATTTTGCACAAGTTTGGAAACCAAATAGCACGCTTTATATGCGGCAATTGACCCCGAAACCAATACAAGAATTTTAGATTTTGGCATTATCAATCAACCTCACCTCGCTGCCATCATGCGTTAGATTGGTTTTTACCGCAACAAAGCGACGATTGCCAATGTCTGTAACATAATCGACCACAAAGCCAGCGGTACGCAGTTCTTTTTCTGCCGCCTCCGCTGTTTTGGCGTTGGTAATAATTTTATAGATTTTGGGTGCAAGGGCGCGCCCATCAGAATTTAATCGAACATTGCGCGATGATTTGGCAAGCCCATCAGCTTCACGAACAATCGCAACGGGAACAATTTCCAAATCCATGAAAAATGCCGAAACCATGCCTTTGATTAATTCAAGCTGTTGGAAATCCTTTTCACCAAAATATGCCTTGGAGGGTTTTACGATATTAAAAAGCTTCATAACAATCGTTAAAACCCCGTCAAAATGACCTGGGCGGTCTTTGCCACATAATTTTTTTGAAAAATCATTTTCGGCAAGAACATAACGATAATTATCGGGATAGATATCATCATATTGCGGGGTAAACACCGCATCGACACCAAGCTTTTTAGCAATCTCTAAATCTTTTTCAATTGTGCTTGGATATTTTTCAAAATCTTCTTTTTGATTAAACTGGGTTGGGTTTACAAAGATTGATAAAACCACAATTTGATTATCACTGCGCGCATTTTTAATTAGCTCTGCATGGCCTTCATGCAATGCACCCATTGTTGGGACAAAGCCGATGGTCAAACCTTGCATATGCCATTCATTGCGTGCGGCAATCATTTCAGTAGGATTTTTAAATATTTTAGGCATTAATAAGATTCCGCATCATTCGGATATTCAGCATTTAAAATTGCCTCATGAACCTTGTTCAGAACTGTTTTGGTTTCTGAAAATTGGTGTGCAAATTCGCGAACAAAACGCGCCTTGTGACCATTATTAAGCCCCAAAAAATCTTGCCATACCAAAACCTGTCCATCGCAATCTTTACCTGCACCAATGCCAATGGTTGGGATTTTTAATGCCTTGGAGATTTTTTTACCCAAAACCGCAGGAACACCTTCTATAACAATAGAAAAACATCCCGCTGCCTCAAGGCGCAACGCATCATCAAGGATTTTTTGCGCTTTTTCATCATTGCGACCCTGTACCTTGAAACCGCCCATAGTGTTCACAAATTGTGGGGTAAGGCCAATATGCCCCATAACCGGTATACCGCCTTCGACAAAATGCTTGATAATTTCAAGGTTGCCGTCCGCCCCCTCTAATTTTACAGCATGGGCGCCAGCTTTTAGTAATTCACCCGCCGCAGCAACCGCATTCTCAATCCCTCTGCGATAAGTGGTAAACGGCATATCGCCAATGATGAATTTTTGCGCCCCCTTGGCCTTAAAGCCACGCGCAACCGCCGCAATATGCGCCGCCATCATCGGAATATCGGCCGGTAAAGTTGAATCATAGCCATAGATGGTCATAGCAAGACTGTCGCCAACAAGGACACAATCAATATCACTTTCGGCAACGATTAATGCCGATGAGTAATCATAACAAGTGACACATGAGATTTTAGTGCCATCAAGTTTCTTTTTCGCGAAATCATGAATATTCATAATTTCCCCCTGAAATTTGTTTTGCAGTGCAATATAACATCTCAAAAGAAATGCCAAGTGATTGTTTTTTAGCTCACGTCTAAAAGCTAAATCTCTTACGCTTTTTTTGAACTTTGCCGACGCCTTTTACAATTTCTTTCGCACCACCAGTGATTAAAATGCCAAGCTTGTCATTAAGATTGGCATCACTTTCCGAGAGTTTTTGACCATTTATAAGGTCTTCACCAATTAATTTAACGATTTCAGGGCTTTCAGAAAACTTCAAATGTTCGGAGGCCCCACCGCCTTTTACTGCGGTAACATCAATGACACTCATATTAACGCTGTTAACGGCGCTTTTATAAGGCTCTCTTGAAAAATCCACTAAACCCAAACGGTCAATATTACCACCAATAATACGTGACATTTTCAACGCCTCATCATTCTTTGATACCAAAAGTGATATTGTCGGCAGATTTGTTCCCAAATCATAATATTGGTTTTTAAACACCATGATATCAATGTCAGGCGAAGCAAGAATAATATTATTTATTTTTGGCGAAATTAAGCCATCTTGTAATTTTATGGTTCGCAATGCCTCCATAGTAAGCCAGCTTCCCATCGAATGCGCAAAAATATTCACATGCTGCACGTTTTCATTCTTGATAAGTTTTTCTAGCAAATCGGCAAGTGCAGCGCGTGAATAAGTGGCGCTTTCACGATCATAATCATAGGCAAGAATTTTGCCGCGTGATGGCCACGAAAATAATATGGGCGCATCCTTCATATTACTATCGTGTACAATTTGCGCCAAAAGGAAAACCCCGCCATCATATGGCGTATTAAACCCATGCACAAAAACTAAAAAGTTACCGTCATATTTCGCTGATTTCTCTGCAATCCATTTATTAAAGGCGGCGTCATCAAGCGAACTAACCCGTAAAGTGGCAAATTCTTTTTCAGGGTTAGGTTGGCGGTTTTTTGGCCATTGTATCCTTCCCGCTTTACGGTTTTCAACAGGCGGAATAGAGACATCAATATCATTATAATGGTTTTCATCGCCCCGAACGCCGGAATAAAGTAATGCAGGATTTTGCGATGGCTTACGATTAGTCACCACCATTAAATTAACTTTATCTGCTTTGGATGCTACATTTGCGTAGCTTGTAAGTGGCGTCATAAGACCAGGAGGGCGTGTGGAACACGCCCCCATAACCAAACATAACGCCAACACCATTATTTTCGTGTAAAGTTTTGTCACAGATTACCATTTCAAAATTTATAAAACACAAAACTACTATATTATTTTTTAAAAATTATGAAGCTCTTTGAACTATACCCTACTAATTTTAATGCGATTTTTATTTATTCACCAATTCCTTCAAAAAGCGCAGAAGAAATGTAACGTTCGGCAAAACTTGGAATGATTACCACAATATTCTTACCGTCATAATTTCCAGAGTGTGCAAGTTTGATTGCGGCACGAAGGTTTGCACCAGATGAAATGCCCGCCGGAATTCCCTCTTCACGTGCTAATTCACGTGATGTGTCAAAGGCTTCATCATTCGAAATAGTGATAATTTCATCAATTACCGATCTATCAAGTACTTCTGGAATAAAGCCTGCACCAATCCCTTGGATTTTATGTGGGCCGGGATTGCCACCTGATAATACTGGTGATGCTTCGGGTTCAACCGCAACGATTTTAACGCCATCAACTTTTTCTTTTAAAACCTGACCAACGCCGGTAATTGTGCCGCCTGTGCCAACACCAGCGACAAATGCCGCAACATCACCAGCGGTATCATCCAAAATTTCTAATGCGGTGGTTTTTTTATGAACCGCAGGGTTCGCAGGGTTAACAAACTGCCCAGGGATAATTGAATTTGGGGTTTCTTTAACAATTCTCTCTGCCTCTGCAACTGCGCCCTTCATACCAGCTGAACCGGGGGTTAGAACAAGTTCCGCACCCAAAAATGCCAGCATTTTGCGGCGCTCCAAAGACATGGTTTCAGGCATAACAAGTTTTAATTTATAACCACGTTGTGCAGAAACAAAGGCAAGCGCGATGCCGGTATTGCCCGAAGTCGGCTCAACCAAAATGGTATCTTGATTGATGAGGCCACGCTCTTCTAATTCTTCAATCATCGCCACACCGATACGATCCTTTACAGATGCAATCGGATTAAAAAATTCGAGTTTGGCAAGAATATTCGCCTTTAAATTATATTTCTTGGCAATTTTATTCAACCGCACCAATGGTGTTGCACCAATGGTTTGGGTGATATTGTCGAAAATTTTGCCATTACTGCGTTTTTCGATTTGGCTAGTCATAATAAACTCCTGCAATTTTCATAGAATATAATTCTTTGGTTTATTTTATGAAGTGCTAATATTGGAATGTTTTACACGTTTACAGCAGTCAGAATAGAATTTAATTCTGGTTATTTTTTGGCAGTTTATGCTCGCTTTTCTTGACTGTTTAACCAAACAACACAAAAAGAACATTATGAAAACACTGCGCCAAAAAGATATGATGGGTGGCATTGCCCGTCTTGTTGAAACTAAAAATGGCTTTAGTGCCGTTTTAATCAAAGGCGGCAGGGTTTTGGCACAATCGGACGGTGACGATGCCGAAATGGTTTGGAATTCATTACTTTCTGGCGGCAATCGCTCTTTGACCAAAAAGGATGAGGGAGACACAAGAAATATTTACCACGATGTCCGTAGTTTTATTGAAAAAACATCTAATGCAATTTTTCTTACCGGTCGGGCGGGAACAGGCAAAACCACATTCTTACGCGATTTTCTTGAGCTTTCGGATTTAAAATCATTGGTAATTGCGCCAACTGGTATAGCGGCATTGAATGCAGGCGGGCAAACCGCGCATTCGCTTTTTAAATTTCCGCCCAATTTAATCCGCCCCCAAGATGTTAAACGGGTGCGTGAAGGTCGCTTGCTACGCAGTATTGATATTTTAGTTATTGATGAAATTTCTATGGTGCGTGCAGATTTGATGGATGGCATTGACCGTTCGCTTCGGCTTCATCGCGGGGTCGCAAAACCATTTGGCGGAGTAAAATTGCTTTGCGTTGGTGATAGTGCGCAATTACCGCCTGTTATAAAAAACGAGGAATATGCAATTCTTGATGATTGGTTTGGTGGGGCATATTTTTTTGATGCCCCAAGTGCGCGCGACCTTGATTGGAGTGTGGTTGAGCTTTGCCATTCATTCCGGCAAACTGATGAGACATTCTTGTCAATCCTAAATCGTATTCGCAAAGGTGTCTTTTTAAATGAAGATGGCGATATTCTGCGCCAATGTGTGCGTGAGGATTTCCCACCAACTGATGAGGTTGATGTAATCCTTACCACTACCAATGACGGGGCGCGTAGAATTAATGACAAGGAAATGGCGGAATTAAACACCAAATCTCAAATCTATCAATGCGATGTCGAGGGGCAGTTTGATGATAAACTATTCCCCACCGAAGGGGATTTGGAATTAAAAGTTGGCGCCAAAGTTATGCTTTTGCGTAATGACCCCGACAGACGTTGGGTAAATGGCACATTGGCAATTGTTCACGAACTTTTGAAAGATACAATCAAAGTTCGTATTGGCAAATATGTCCATGAAGTTGAACGTGTTGATTGGGAAAGATATCAATATGATATTGACGAAAATGGCGAACCAAAACGCAAAGTGGTTGGTGTTTTTACCCAATTGCCAATCCGCCCCGCCTGGGCATTAACAATCCATAAGGCACAAGGTTTGACATTTGATAGTGTGCATATTGATTTTGGGCGCGGCGCATTTGCGCACGGGCATACATATGTTGCCCTTTCACGTTGCCGCACCCTAGAAGGGCTTAGCCTTTCACGCAACCTGCGCAAAAGTGATTTGGTATTTAATCAACATGCATTTGCGCTATATGATGCCGCAAATTTAGATGATTTTGGCGAGTATAAAATTGGGCGCGCTGTTATGTCATCCTTATAAATTACATTTTTATATTGATTTAAACATATAAAGATGTATTTAAGTGTTTAAATATTTTTACGGAGATGCTAGTGGCTCGTCAAAATTATGTATTTACTTCTGAAAGTGTTTCAGAAGGGCATCCGGACAAAGTTTGCGACCGGATTTCGGATGAGATTGTTGATTTATTTTACCGCAAAACCCTTGAAAAGGGTTTAAATCCGTGGGTCACACGCACGGCATGCGAAACATTGGCAACAACAAACAAAGTTGTTATCGCTGGTGAAACCCGCATAGAAGCCGAAGTTTCAAAAGAAGAAATTATCGAAACTGCGCGCGCCGCCATTAAAGATATTGGCTATGATCAAGATGGTTTTTCATGGAAAACTGCTGATATTGACGTTCTTCTTCATGGGCAATCTGCACATATTGCGCAAGGCGTTGATGAGGCGGGAAATAAGGAAGAAGGCGCAGGTGATCAGGGTATCATGTTTGGTTATGCCACCAATGAAACCAAAGAATTTATGCCTGCTCCTTTGTTATATTCTCATAAGATCCTGAAAACCCTTGCTGAATTGCGCCATTCGGGCAAAGAAGCATGGCTGGGTCCCGATGCAAAATCACAAGTTACCGTGCATTATGAGAATGGTAAGCCACGCGCTGCAACCTCTATCGTGCTTTCTACCCAGCACCTTGATGAAAATATGACCTCTGATGATATTGCAAAAATCATCAGACCAATCATTCAAGGCGTTTTGGGTGATAGCTTACCAATTTCAAAAGATTGCATTTGGCACATTAACCCGACCGGAAAATTTGTAATTGGTGGCCCTGATGGCGATTGCGGTCTTACTGGTCGTAAAATCATCGTTGATACATATGGCGGTGCCGCTCCACATGGTGGTGGCGCATTCAGCGGAAAAGACCCAACCAAGGTTGACCGTTCTGCCGCTTATGCAGCGCGCTATTTGGCGAAAAACGTTGTTGCCGCAGGCCTTGCTGATAAATGCACCATCCAGCTTTCATATGCGATTGGTGTTGCCGAACCATTGTCAATCTATGCTGACTGTGCCGGTACAGAAAACTGTGATTTAGATGCCCTTGAAAAACGCTTATTCGAAGTTATGCGTCTGACACCAAGAGGCATCAGAACCCATCTTGACCTTAACAAGCCGATTTATGCCCGCACTGCAGCATACGGTCACTTTGGTCGGGAACCGGATGCCGATGGCGGTTTCTCATGGGAAAAAATCGACCTTGTGGATAGTTTGAAAGATTTATTGTAATAATCTTACATTATTTACCAAATATCAAAATGCCCCGTACTTGCTGCGGGGCTTTTTTATGTATTATATTTGTTCAATATGCAGGCATTATTTTAGCAATATAGCCCGCATCAAAATAAATTAATCTAAAGGTGTATTTTACATCAAGATAAGGTTGTCAAATCGCGGAAAATTACTATTGTGTGCAATGTATTTTGTATTTGGGGGCATTATGCGAAAACTTGCATCATTATCTTTGATTTCTTTACTTTTAATATCACCTGTAATTGCTAATGCAGATACTACTTCCGACATTGCAGCATATAATGCCGCTTTTGATAAAGGTGATAGCGAACAAGCTTTAAAACTATTAAAAGTAGCTTTAGAAAACGCAAAGTCATTACCGCCCGATAATGCTAAACTTGCGATGATTGCCTATGAAAATGCATATTATTACGCCGTTTTTGAAGATTATAAGACCGCCTATTCGGCAATAAAAATCGTTGATAATGCGTTTAAATTAAAACCTGAATTACAAAATGGTTCAGATATAGATGAATATAATTTCCTATCTACACTTATAAAATTTATTGCTGATGAAAAATCTAGTGATGATAAAAAAACTGCACAAATGTTGGATAAAGCCACCGAAAAAATTAAAGACAAAGAACGACAGGACTATTTATTCTACAAGTCAAATATGGTGTTGAATTATTATTATTTAAAATCATTTGACTGGGAAAAATTGGCCAAAGGTTCGCAAAGACAAATTGATGCACTTGAAAAAACGCAAGATGAAAAACTAAATGATTATAGAATTCTTGCTTATTTAAATCGTGGACAGGTAAAATTTGTGCGTGAGGTTAGAGGTGGCATTCCTGTTGTTACCGGAACCCATATTACAGGGAAAAACCATTCAGGTTGGGAAGATGCGCTAACCGATATTGCACTTGCCGAAAAGTATTATGGCAAGCCCAAAAGCATAGATGATGCCAGTGCAGCGGGATTGGACGGTTGGTACGGGATGATAAGAACATACGCTATAAACTACCATAAATCTGATAAGATACATGAAACTATTGAAAATATAAATAAATCCGTTGGTTTAAATGAAGATGGCTTTTTCTCAAGTATTGAGAGAAAAGAATGTGATAAAATATTCGATGATAAGCTTGGGAAACGAATTAGTTTCGACTCATACATGACATCGCGTAATAGTTTCGGTTATGCAAGAGCAGTTTTTGATATTGATAATGAAAATACAATCAAAAACGTTCGTATCCTAAGCTCTTTCCCTAATGAAGGTTTCGGACAAAATGTTGTCGCCGGAATACAAGGTACAAAAATCACCAAGTTAAAACCAGGAACACCAAAAGAGTGTTTGACTAATTACTTTCTGGGAGTTCAATTTGTTACGGACTAAGGTTAAAAATACTTTCAAATAAAATACCTTAGGAATAATCAAAAAAAGTATGCGATTGCACTTCATAGTAATATAAATCAAAAAAGCCCCCGAATTTTCCGGGGGCTTTTTATTGGGTAAAAGTTGGCGGGAAAAATTATTCCGCGCCGTCTTCTTTATTTTCTTCTTTAGCTTCTTCGGCGGCTTTTTTCTCAAGATCTTCGCCAGTTTCCTGGTCAACGACCTTCATAGAAAGGCGAACTTTGCCACGATCGTCAAAGCCCATAAGTTTAACCTTAACAGTGTCACCCTCTTTAACCACATCAGAAACCGCAGCCACTTTTTTCGGTGCGAGTTGTGAAATGTGAACAAGGCCGTCTTTGTTGCCAAAGAAGTTTACGAATGCGCCAAAGTCCATAACTTTAACAACTTTACCTTCGTAAATTTCGCCAACTTTGGCTTCATCGGTGATACCTCTGATCCATTTAACGGCGGCTTCAATCTTCTCTTGCTCATTAGATGCAACTGAAACAGTACCGTCATCTTCGATTGATACTTTTGCACCGGTTTTTTCAACGATTTCACGAATAACTTTACCACCGGTTCCGATAACTTCACGGATTTTATCGGTTGGAATTTTAAAGCTTTCGATTTTTGGTGCAAAAGTATTAACTTGACCACGATTTTCGGTCAAAGCATTCGACATTTCACCAAGGATGTGGAAACGTGCCTTATGGGCGCGTTCCAATGCCACTTTCATGATTTCTTCGGTAATACCCGCAACTTTGATGTCCATCTGAAGCGATGTAATACCTGCTTCGGTACCCGCCACTTTAAAGTCCATATCGCCAAGGTGATCTTCATCGCCCAAAATATCAGTCAATACTTCGAATGAGCCATCTTTTTGCAAAATAAGACCCATTGCAACACCGGCAACCGGTGCTTTTAATGGAACGCCAGCATCCATCAACGCAAGTGACGAACCGCAAACAGTCGCCATTGATGATGAACCGTTTGATTCAGTGATTTCAGAAACCACACGCAAAGTGTATGGGAATTGCTCTTTTGAAGGAAGAACCGCCTGCAAAGCACGCCATGCAAGTTTACCGTGACCAATTTCACGACGACCAGTTGCACCCATACGACCAACTTCACCAACAGAATATGGAGGGAAGTTATAATGAAGCATGAAGTTTTCTTTTTGAAGCCCCATAAGTCCATCAACCATTTGCTCGTCTTCATTGGTGCCAAGGGTGGCAACAACAAGTGCTTGGGTTTCACCACGTGTGAAAAGTGCCGAACCGTGTGAACGGGTCAAAACGCCAACTTCTGGAACAATCTTACGAACCACATCAACCGGACGACCATCAATACGGCGGCCTTCTTTAACCACAGCAGTACGAACGATATCAGCTTCTAATTCTTTACAAACATCTTTGAAAAGAACTTCGCTCATACCTTCTGGTTTTTCTTCTGTGGCAACTAACGCTTCTTTAGCTTCGGTTTTTGCGGCATCAATAAGGTTATGACGCTCTTGCTTATCAGCAACGCGGTATGCCGCATCAATTTTTTCACCAATGAGTGCTTTTACGGCATCAAATTCAGCGGTATGATCTTCTGGTTCGAAATCCCACATATCTTTCGCTGCACGTTCTGCAAGGTCGATAATCGCATTGATTACAGGCTGCATTGCTTTATGGGCAAAACCTACGCCGCCCAAAACAACTTCTTCTGAAAGTTCATAAATTTCAGATTCAACCATCATCACAGCGTCAGTTGTACCGGCAACCACCAAATCCATGTCGGATTCTTCGGTTTGTTGCAAAGTCGGGTTCAAAACATATTCGCCATTCAAATAGCCAACACGTGCCGCACCAATTGGGCCCATGAAAGGCATACCAGACAATGCAAGTGCCGCAGATGCCGCAACAACCGCAAGAATATCTGGGCAGTTTTCGCCATCATGCGAAAGAGTAGTAACAACAACCTGAACTTCGTTTTTAAAGCCTTTTACAAAAAGCGGACGAATAGGACGGTCGATTAAACGAGAAACCAAAGTTTCAAATTCGGTTGGGCGCGCTTCGCGCTTGAAATAACCGCCAGGGATACGACCTGATGCGTAATATTTCTCTTGATAATTCACAGTTAGCGGAAAGAAATCAGTACCTGGCTTAACGCTTTTTGCGCCAACCGCAGTTGCCAGAACTTGTGTATCGCCATAAGTGGCAAGAACTGCCCCGTCGGCTTGGCGGGCAATACGCCCAGTTTCCAATGTTAGTGTGCGTCCACCCCATTCGATAGATGCTTTTTCGATATTAAACATTTAACTTCCTTACAAGATAATACC
>APMI01000544.1_pt1 | contig 100257 bp, 84 predicted proteins | sample 667938 | NCBI WGS metagenome assembly APMI01 (sample SAMN01084076, study PRJNA167559) | wastewater metagenome | biome: Wastewater | place: Denmark: Ejby Moelle, Odense | collected 2011-11-28 | reverse complement strand
CGACTTGCCGAATTGGGGCGACGACGACCTGACCGCCGCCTGGCCCGCCTTTGGCCAAAGCTGCCGCGTGCTGGTCGCCAAGCCCGGCTGGCAGCACGCCTGCGCCGCCGCCCGCACAGTGGATAGCCAGGATGGCGCGGCGATCCGGCGCTATTTCGAGACCCACTTCCGCCCCTGGGCGCTGACCCAGCCGGATGGCCGTCAGGAAGGCATGATCACCGGTTACTACGAGCCTTTGCTGCGCGGCAGCCGCCAGCGCTCGCCCGCTTTCGCGGTGCCGGTGCTGGGCGTGCCCGACGATCTGCTGACCATCGACCTCGGCGATCTGGTGCCGGAACTAAAACATCTGCGCCTGCGCGGGCGCCTGCAAGGCAACAAGGTGGTGCCGTACTATTCGCGCGCCGAGATCGAAGCGGGCAAGGGACGCACCGATAAGGTGCTGCTCTGGGTGGACGACGCGGTGGAGCTTTTCTTTCTCCAGATTCAAGGTTCGGGACGGGTGCGACTGCCCGACGGCCAGACTACCCGCCTTGCCTATGCCGACCAGAACGGCCACCCGTACCAGTCCATCGGCAAGGTCTTGCTGGAGCGCGGCGACCTGAAGCCGGGCGAGGCCACCATGCAGGGCATCCAGGCGTGGGCGCGCGCTCACCCGACGCGGCTGGCGGCCCTGCTCAATACCAACCCCAGCTACGTATTCTTCCGCGAAACGCCGGTCAGCAACGGCGCCGGGCCGCAAGGCGCGCTCGGCGTGCCGCTGACGCCCGAACGCAGCCTCGCCATCGACCCGCGCACCACACCGCTCGGCGCGCCGGTCTTTCTCGCCAGCACGGAACCCAACAGCAACCGCCCCCTGAACCGGCTCATGCTGGCGCAAGATACGGGCGGCGCGATCCGTGGCGTGGTGCGCGCCGACTTCTTCTGGGGTTTCGGCCCCGCTGCCGGCGAACAGGCCGGTCGGATGAAACAGAACGGTCGCCTGTGGGTGCTGCTGCCCAACGATTATCCGCTCCCCGCTGCCCAAATCGCCCAGTAGTGGTGCAAATAGCCCCGCATGCGCACCGCGAACGTGCGCGTTGCCGCACCATTTTGCTCGCAAGCCCCTGAGACAAAAGCGCTTTGATGCACTGGAATGGTGCTTGCTTTCCTGACCCGAACGATTTCAAGGAGCGGTCATGGAAACCATCAAATCCGGAAGCGATGTCCTGTTCATCCTGCTGGGCGCCATCATGGTGCTCGCCATGCATGCGGGATTCGCTTTTCTAGAACTGGGCACTGTACGCAAGAAGAATCAGGTCAATGCGCTGGTCAAGATCCTTACCGATTTTGCCATGTCGACGCTGGCCTACTTTTTCATCGGCTACGGCATCGCCTACGGCATCCATTTCTTCACCGGCGCCGAGGCGCTGATGGAAAAGAGCGGCTATGAGCTGACCAAGTTCTTCTTTCTGCTCACCTTCGCCGCCGCCATCCCCGCCATCATTTCCGGCGGCATTGCCGAACGCGCCAAGTTCCATCCGCAGCTCGCCGCCACCTTTCTGCTGGTCGGTTTTGTCTATCCCTTTTTCGAGGGCATCGCCTGGAATCAGGCGTTTGGCATTCAGGGCTGGCTGAAACTTGCTTTTGGCGAAGAATTTCACGATTTTGCCGGGTCGGTGGTGGTGCACGCCATGGGCGGCTGGATCGCCCTGCCCGCCGTGCTGCTGCTCGGCGCGCGACATGGCCGCTACTCCAAGAGTGGCGCCATCGCCGCGCACCCGCCCTCATCCATCCCCTTTCTGGCGCTGGGCGCGTGGATCCTCACTGTTGGCTGGTTCGGCTTCAACGTGATGAGCGCGCAGACATTGGACAAGATTTCTGGCCTGGTCGCGCTGAACTCGCTGATGGCCATGGTCGGCGGCACGCTGGTCGCGCTGTTTCTGGGCAAGAACGACCCCGGCTTCGTCCATAACGGCCCGCTGGCCGGACTGGTCGCCGTCTGCGCTGGCTCCGACCTGATGCACCCGATCGGTGCGCTCGTCGTCGGCGGCGTGGCGGGCGGGTTGTTCGTGGTCATGTTCACGCTCACCCAAAACCGCTGGAAGATCGACGACGTGCTCGGCGTCTGGCCGCTGCACGGCCTCTGCGGCGCCTGGGGCGGCATCGCCGCCGGCATCTTCGGGCACAAGGCGCTGGGCGGCGCCGGGGGCATCGCCTTCATGCCGCAACTGATCATGACCGCGCTCGCCATCGTCATCGCGCTGGCCGGCGGCATCATCGTCTATGGCGGCCTGAAAGCAGCCTTCGGCATCCGCCTCGACCGCGAGGACGAATACAACGGCGCCGACCTGTCGATCCACAAGATCACCGCCACGCCGGAGAGGGAGACGAACTGGTAGGGGTAGTCACCCAATATTCCGTCAGGTATCATCCGTAAAGTGCGCATTCGAAACGAACGCATGCAGGGCCAGCTAGAGCAAATCGACTGGTGCCCGCGATGTCCGCAATGGTCAGCCGGGGTTTTCATTTATATTTTTGATGAAACCACTCATGACCAACACACTCTATCGCCGACGTCATCTCGCCTTCGTATCCCAGTGCGGACATTGCTATTACTGCGGACTCCCAATCTGGGAGTCTTCTCCCGACGAATTTGCCAAACAATTTGGCATCACTACCCACCAAGCATGCCGCCTGCAATGCACGGACACCTTCAAGCCCGGTGCGATGGCGGCAGCGACGCTTCAACAAACATCGTTGCCGCATGCATTCATTGCAATCAAACTCGGCATCGTATGCGACCCGCGCCAAGTCACGAGAAATTCCGTGCGCTGGTGAGGAGACGAAGTACAAACGGAACATGGCACATGCAAGCGGTCGTGGAAAAGCTGGCGCACTCCTTGGGTGGGTAACGGCGTACGCCGCTCAGCTAGACCGACAAGGTTCTGTACTTGATACTACGAAAGACCTTTTCCCTGCTTGATTGCAGAAGTATGTCTTTCGTCTCCCCGATCAACCCGCTCTTTAATACTCCTTCCGTTTCCCTTTGGCCTTGTTGATGGAGCGGACCAGCTTGCCGAATGTCCGGTCCCTGTTGCGCTTTTCGAGTTTCGACATGTCGAGAAACTCCGATTCTTTCTTGAGTTTCAGGTAGTTCCGAAAATGTCCCTCATCGAGTTCACCCCCTGCAATGGCATCCTGAACCGCACACCCCGGTTCGCGAGTGTGTGTGCAATCAGCAAAACGACATCGCTGTGAGTGAAACTGGATATCGGAAAAGCTGTCATTGATTCCGTCGCCAACGCCAAGCATCCCCAGTTCGCGCATACCGGGCATGTCGATCAACAGCCCGCCTGATTCAAGCACAATGAGTTGACGCCGCGTGGTGGTGTGCCTCCCTTCGCCAGAAAGGCTGACCGCCCCGGTGGCGAGATCGCAACCGCCGACCAGACGATTGACGAGCGTCGTCTTGCCCACGCCGGAAGATCCAAGCAAACAATAAGTCTTGCCGGGCTGAATCAGCTCACGGAGTTGCTCGACACCCAGTCCGCTCACATTGCTCAGCGCAATGACTCTGGCGCCAATGCCGGCATGGCGAATCTGCGAGAACAACTGCTCCAACGCCTCCGGCGTAATCAGATCGGCCTTGGTCAGCAAAACCACAGGCTCGATTTGCCCTTCACTCGCCATGACGAGGTAGCGCTCAAGCCTGCGCACATTGAAATCAAAATGGCAGGACTGAACAATGAAGGCCACATCGATATTGGCGGCGATCATCTGGTATTCGACGGTGTCGCCCGGCCTTTTCCGCCTCAGAAACGACTGTCTGGGCAGTACATCAAGAATGCTCGCTCGTGAGCCAGCGTCGTGATAGCTAATGCGGACCCAATCGCCCACACATGGCATGTCGACAGGAGATTCGCAGGTGTAGGCGGCCCGCCCGGTCAGCTTGGCGGGAACTTCGCCTTCAGCGTTTCTGACGACGTAGTGATTGCGATCAACCGCGGTCACTCTGGCAATCGATTGGTCGGGGTGACAACCCTGGCCGGGCAATGCAAAAGCATCGTGGGGCGTGCCTGCGGCGGAGACAGAGTGCTCCACATCAGGGCATGTATCGGGGAGGCCGCCACTATAGGCGGATGTATGAAGAAACGCTTGCTTCGGCTTGGAAGTCGTCATGTTGGAAATCCATTTGCAGTAATCCAAACGAAAAGAAACGGCAAACCGCCGGCTAGGGGCCTGCCAAACGTCTGTGATCGCGATAACCTGAATGCCCCGCTAGCACGGGGGTCGGGTCATCGGACGACTGCAATCTCCAACATCCAAACCTCGAAAAGTAATGCGCGCCGAATCTGGCTACGCCGGGCGATGTTAGCCACGGGAAGCAGGAAAATCAAGAAGCCCGAATCGGGATGATCTCGGCTTGCCGGATGCCGGCAACAGATGTAGCGGCTAGTGGTGGGACACAGCAGAGCCTGCGACAATTTCTAACCGGGCGAATCTATTTCCCTGGTGGAGTCAGATTTTCGGCCTGAGCTGCCGTTCAGCCATTTCCAGATGAACGACGGGTGTTTTGCGATCAGCGGACATTCAGGCCAGCGCGGCGACGAAGGTCAGCTTTCCTGGCTCGCGAACGCGAACTTCCGACCCAAAACGGTAATTGGCTGATTGTAAAAGCGGGTGTTCAGGAACGTTGGAGATAACCCGGAGCCGTTGCGCGCAACGCGGAGGGAACCCAAAAGCGACGCTTTTGGGTGGTCGGATTGATTGATGGGATGGATTCCCCCGTCTGTTGAGCGCCCAATGGGCGCAACCGGTGCTCACGTGGGGACGTCGGTTTTACCGCTACATTACTCGGCGAAATACAGACAACTGGACAGATAGGAGGTTGAGTCCAGAAGATGATCCATCTCTGTTAGATTTTTCGGCCTTATCTTGAACAACCAAGCAGTGAACGGATCTTCATTGATGATACCGGGCGTTTCAATCGCGTCCTGGTTGGTATCGACAACCTCACCGGAAACTGGGGTACAAATGCTTATAACCTCGAAATTTGACGCGAGTTGCGCGCACATCTCAGTCGCTTCAAGCTGGCTTTCATAACCTGGCAATTCAACATAATTGATTTGACCAAGGGTTTCCAGGGCATGGTCGGTAACCCCCACCGTTACCAATCCATCCGCACCCAAGCATAACCACAAGTGCGATGGCGTGTATTTTCGGCTATCCGAAAAATCTGTCATGAATTTTCCTCGCCGCGCTCTCCTGGCGGCTTGCCGTGCAAGCGCCTCATATGACCGGTGTTTGCCTTGCATTTGCCAAGGAGCGATTGGCAAAACGACGATCCGTGGTTAGTTCGGTACCTAGCCAAGGCGGTAAGTCGAGTTCTTGTTCTGCAGAGGAGAGCTCGATTTCAGCGATCACTAACCCCTCGTGGCGTCCAGCAAACACGTCAACTTCAATTGTTACGTCGTTGTGGCGGATTCGATAGCGCGTTTTTTTTATTACGGAGATACCGCAGTAATGTTTCAATAGCTCCTGGGCATGATGCATCGGAATGGGAAATTCGAACTCATCCCGAGACATGCCATTTAGTTTAGACTTGATGGTAAGAAATGATTCCGCCTCGATAATTCGAACGCGGACTGTCATGGGTTGATCGACAATGTAGCCTTGTGTGATCCTTGCCCCGAGCCGACCGGCAAGAATGCTCCGATCGATGACTGCAAATTTGCGCTCTATTTCTTTGGCCATTTTTTTGACATCTATCTGCTTTGGAGCAGAAATACCTGCTGATTCACCGGGAAGTTCCATAGGTCAATTCGACTCGCCGCATGGTTTGTCGACATTCATCGGTTCGGCATAACACCGTTTTCCGGCGTTCGTTACCCAGAGAAATGCGGCGAATCTGATGCCGCGAAACGCCTTGTTCCTTCAAAACTCTCGCGACTGCATTTAATCGCGCATCGGAAATTGCCTGGTTGTATGCCGGACTTCCCAAGTTGTCGGTATGCCCGATCAAAGTGACAAATAACTTGGTGTTGTTCTTGAGACGTTCCGCATGCTTCATCAGCGTTTGGATGCCCTGATCATCGATGTTCGTTTTTCCGAGACGGAAATAGATGTTGTTTTCGAAATCAAGCGTGAGAATTGAAAGGGTTTTACCGGTATCTTCAACTAGGTCTGCCGAGCCTCCTGTCGCCCGGGGGATTTCCTTCTGAGCGGAGCCGGCTTCCAGTTGAATTTTTCCCGGCCCCTGTTCTTCTAACGTCGCCAGGGCCTTTGGCACCGGTTGAGCCGATTGGCAACCCGTCAGGAGCGAAAGGATGAAGATGGGTATAAGGCAAACAGGGGCGTTATTCACGATTCAACGCTCGTCCAGTTTGCTCGCCCATGATGTCTGCCAAGGGAGTGGCAGCATACTGCTTTTCGCAAACGCGAAGCTTGCTGATCAATTCATCTAAATTGATGATCAATGTTTTTAGCACAACTTCCGGTAGCGTATTGAGCGCGGCCGGCAGAACCCCCTCCGCAGGCCCGGGTAGTTTCGCCAAAACCAATTCACCCTCTGCCGAGGGGTGCAAGCCAACACGTCTCTGATCTTCACGAGAACGCTCCTTGATGAGCAAGCCGCGCGATACCAGTTTCTCTACCAAAATACTGCCCGTGGACTGACGAATGCCCAAGCGCGCCGCCAACTCGGTCACGCCAATGCCTGGAGATCGTTTAGATTCGGTCAGCATCCAAATCTGGGAGCTTGAAATTCCACAATGCTCTTCAACTTCGCGAAAGTGTTGACGTGCCGAACCGAAGATCACTCGAAATTGCCGCAACACGTCCATGGCCGCATCTTGCATCGGCAGCGCGCCCGCATTGTTGAGTGGCGCTGTAGTAGAAATCTTGGTTTTCATGTCGGCACTTCCAATTGCATCTCTGTTCATTATCATTTACATTGATATCAATGTAAATTCTGGGAAGAGAAATTTCAATGAGAACGACATCGTACATGTTGCTATGTGCGCTCGCGTTGGGAGTATCGGCGTGTGCCAATACGCCTAGCGAAGCACCGACGTCCAAACCCTCTTCCGCTTCGATCAGCGGCGCGAAAGCTAGCGATGTTTCTACATCTGAAGTTGAGACTCGCCAGTTGAAGGATGCGATGCAACAGCTAAGTGGCAAGAGCGTCTTCTTTGAATACGACGATTTCAAGATCAAACCTAGCTTTTTGCCACTGGTGCAGCAGCAAGCGGAACTGCTGAAACGCTACGGCAAGTTGACCGTCACCCTTGAAGGAAATGCCGACGAACGCGGCAGCGGCGAGTACAACCTCGCGCTGGGCCAAAAACGGGCTGAAGCCGTCCGCAAGATGTTGACACTATTGGGTGTACCAGAAGATCGACTCGAGGCCGTCAGCTTTGGTAAGGAAAAGCCTCGCGCCACCTGTTCCGAGGAGAAGTGCTGGAGTCAGAATCGCCGCGTCGACTTTGCTTCAAAGGTCAGGTAAACCTGCGGCGTCGATTTCCGCACACGATCAAAGAGTTGATTTCCCCCTTGCCAGATCAATGCTCAACTCCGTTCAGTTACTCGGCTGCTTGCTTATTGGAGGACTGATCTCCGGTGAAATAGTGCGTCGCGTTATTGATTTGCCGAGAACCACCGGTTTCGTGCTGTTCGGTCTGGCGGTCTGGACAAGTGGACTGGGTTGGGTCCAGCCACAAGACATTGAATCGGCTCGCTTGTTTGTCGATCTTGCCCTCGGCCTGATTTTGTTCGAGTTAGGGCACCGTTTCTCGGCGCCGGGGTGGAGGATTGTTCGAGGCAGGTTGCGTGCCGGGCTGGTCGAATCGGTGTTTTCAGGACTCCTGATGTTTGTGACTGCCGCAGCCCTAGGGTTTTCGCCGGTAATTGCCGCCTTCGCAGCCGCCATCGGCATTTCAACATCGCCAGCCATCACCATAGCGACCAGCAGCGACGTCGGCGCCAAAGGTCGCAAATCCGAAATACTTTTTACTTTGGTCGCGCTCAATGGGACGGTGGCATTTGTATTACTCACTTTCATTTCGGGCATATCTGGAACAGGGGGTTGGTGGCAATGCGCGCACCGCTCGCTTGAACCCATTTTTTTCTCGGTATTAATAGGGTTGGCTGGAGCGCTGCTTGCCGTTCAAGGCGCAAAACGCCTAGGGCGTTATGTGGAACATCAGCATCTCTTGCTTTTGGGGTTGATCGTAGTCGCCGTCGGCACAGCGCTAGCGCTGGAAATATCGGTCCTTTTGCCGCTGCTGATACTAGGTGTCGGAACGCGAATCCTCGATCGCAGCAATGAGGTTGTGACCATTCGCATCTCCAGCGATGCGCGAATTTTCTTGGTGATTACCTTTGTGTTGGCAGGAGCCAGCCTTGATGTCGGCTTGCTATCGAAGTATTGGGGTGAGGCGCTTGTCTTCGTATCGATACGCTTGGCCGGAAAATTTGTTGCCTTACAGGTGATGCATCGGTATCTCGGGCTCGATGAAGATGATGTCGGGCCAATGGTAATCGGGCTGATGCCGATGTCCAGCGTTGCCATCGTGCTCGTTACGGACATGCGGATGCAGGAAACGCAAGGATTTACGGAGGTGTATGGAATGCTGATGACGGCCATTCTGCTCATGCAATTGCTTGGGCCAGTGGCAACTCAATACGCGATCAAACGCTTCGGCGAAGCCACTTTGTTCATGCGCGGAGAAAAAATGTCTTCGGCATCATCCGTATAACCCACGAATATGTCGATAAAAAGAACAACCTTGATCGGTATTGCCATGGCGCTTTTTCTTATGCAAATCTGGTGGTTACTTTCCGACCGAGAACCCACCTCATCGGAAATGACCAGAGCCTATCGCAAACATGTATTTGCGCTCAATGAAAATGTCGATTCGAAAGAAATGGCTACACTTCGCCAACGTTTGCATTCGACCGCACTGAAAAAGCAACGCTGCGAAAAATTGGACGTAAGGAGATACCGATGCGAATCATCCATCGAGATTAACGATCAGCCGATCAATGCTCGCCACGAGGCTGAGACAGCCATTTATAGCCACGACTCGAGAGGGTGGTCTTTTACTGCCATTGGCGATCAGACCGACGGAATGAGTGCTCGTTAGCACTCTCAATTCCGGATGCTCGCCTGTTACGCGCCACTCGTTAGCTAGATTTCCGGCAGGAGGAAGTGATGAGACTTTCGCTTCGTTTTGTATTGCCTTTGCTTTTGGCTCTGGCTCTCTTTGCCACCGCAGTGACATCGCTGGCAGACAAATTCACCCTGAACTGGTTCATTCGTGACCTGGATATCCGTGGCACCTTGATTGCCAATACCATCCAGGAACCATTACAAGAACAGCTGGCCGCCGGCAAGAAAGCGAAGATCGTAGATTTCTTTAACCGGATTACCCAGGACGAACGGCTCTACGCGATTGGCTACTGCGCTTCGGCACAGGGCATGTCAGTGGCGACCAAATCCCTGCCGACAGAAATTCGCTGCGGCGAATTGGAACGCTGGGAGAAACCGGGCGATCATCTTTTGGTTAGCGCCAAGGGGCCGCTGCATGTGTCCGTCAAGCCAATGGAAAGCGAAGACGCGCCAGATGCACGCTTGGTACTGGTCCATGACATGAGTTTTGTGACTCGGCGCAGCGAGGACACGCGTCGCTACGTACTCTATTTCTTCATGGGACTGGCGGTCGTCGTTTCCTTGATCACTGTGATCATTGCCCAACTCTCCTGGCGGGGCTGGGTAGCCGGGATGCGCTCTTTGTTAAGAGGCGAAGGACTGTTGCGAGAGCCCGTGCCCAGAGTCGACACACCTGAATTCAAGCCCATCGCGCGGGATTTCAAGCGACTGATTCGCGAACTGGAATCCGAATACCGCTCGCGAGACGAAAGCCAGATTACCTGGACATCGGACGCGTTGCGCACAATACTGCACGGCGAACTGCGTGGAGAAGATGTCATCGTTGTTTCCAACCGGGAACCGTACATCCATCAGCGCCGCGGTGAAAATATCGAAGTCCAGCGACCAGCCAGCGGCCTGGTTACAGCTATGGAACCGATCATGCGCGCTTGTTCCGGGACCTGGATTGCCCACGGCAGCGGCTCGGCAGACCGTGAAGTGGTAGATCGGCACGATCGGGTTGCTGTGCCACCGGAAAAACCGATGTATCAGATTCGCCGCGTTTGGCTGACCAAGGAGGAGGAGGCCGGCTATTACTATGGATTTGCCAACGAAGGGTTGTGGCCCTTGTGCCACATCGCGCACGTGCGGCCAATCTTCCGCTCCGCCGACTGGGCACAGTACGTGGCCGTCAACCGCAAATTTGCCGAGGCGGTTGTTTTCGAGTCCAAGACCAAGGCGCCTATCGTTCTGGTGCAGGACTACCACTTTGCGCTGTTGCCAAGAATGATCCGTGAAAAACTGCCCGACGCGATCATCATCACTTTCTGGCACATTCCATGGCCGAACCCGGAATCTTTCACGATCTGCCCATGGCGAGAGGAGATAGTCACGGGCATGCTGGGCAGCAGCATCCTCGGTTTCCACACCCAGTTTCATTGCAATAATTTTGTCGATACCGTCGACCGCTTGATCGAGGCACGCGTGGATCGCGAATCTTTCACGGTGACCATGGGCGGCGAACTGACGGCAGTTCGCCGCTATCCGATCTCCATTGCCTGGCCGCCAGAACCGGAGATGGTTGAACGGTCTGTCGAACAGTGCCGGATCGATATCCGTCAAAACAATGGGCTTCCAAACGATCAATTGCTGGGTATCGGCGTGGATCGTCTCGATTACACCAAAGGAATCGTTGAGCGTTTTCACGCCATCGAACGTCTACTGGAACTAAGGCCGGAATGGGTCGGTCGTTTTACCTTCATCCAGATCGCCGCCCCAACCCGTTCCGGCATCGACGAGTACCAAAACCACGAAGCGCAGGTTCGAGCTCTGGCGACGCGCATCAACGGGCGCTTCAGTCGCAACGGCGTACCGCCGATTTTGCTCAAGGTGGAACATCACGAACCCAAACAGGTTTATGAGTATTACCGGGCAGCAGAATGCTGTTTTGTCAGCAGTTTGCACGACGGCATGAATTTGGTGGCAAAGGAATATATCGCGGCCCGCGACGACGAACGCGGTGTGCTGGTTCTCAGCCAATTTACCGGCGCAGCAAGGGAATTGCCCGAAGCACTGATCGTCAACCCCTATGACTCAGATGAGTGTGCCGCTGCACTGCAGATGGCGCTGACCATGCCGGCTGCCGAGCAGCGAGACCGCATGCGCCTGATGCGAGGCTTGATCAGCGAATTCAACGTTTTCCGATGGGCTGGACGCATGTTGCTCGATGCGGCGACCTTGCGTCGGCGCGGACGCCTCTTGAAGAAGCCGGTGGCCAGCGCGAGAGCGGTTTAAGCGCAACGTGATGGCAAAAAAAAGCGACCTGCCGCTTCCGTTGCCCACATGGGCCTATTTTCTGGATGTGGACGGCACTTTGATCGAATTTGCCAAATCGCCCGATGCTGTCCGGATCGACGACGCGTTGCTGGGTCTGGTGGCACGTCTTCATCAAGCTTGCGGTGGTGCATTGGCGCTGGTCAGTGGGCGCAGCATTGCCGATCTTGACTATCGGCTCGGCAGCATTCGCGTTCCTCTCGCTGGACAGCACGGACTTGAACGGCGCAATGCCGCCGGTCGATTGCGTACCCATTCGACGACCTCGGCAGAAAAGCTGCTGATTCTGCGTAGTCTCGAGCCGGCTGTGGCAGGCTACCCCGGCTTATTGCTTGAGGACAAGGGGCAGACCTTGGCACTGCATTACCGGCAAGCGCCCGGGTTGGCGTCGTATGCCCATCGCTTGATGCGTACTGCCGTCGCGCCTTCGGCGGATCGATTGTGCCTGCAAAAGGGCAAATACGTGGTGGAGATCAAGCCACGAGGGTTCGACAAAGGAAGCGCAATTGAAGAATTCATGGCCGAGTCCCCCTTCATGGGGCGGCATCCTGTTTTCATAGGGGACGACGTCACCGACGAACTAGGCTTCGATACAGTGAATCGGCTGGGAGGAATATCGGTCAAGGTCGGCGCGGGAAAAACCAGAGCACGGTGGAGACTACGCGACGTCGCGGCTGTGCGCAAATGGTTAGCAATCGCTTTGAGTGCCAGGTCGTAACCAGGCTGAGTTGTCCTCGTATGGAGACATCAATGTCGCTGTCAGAAATTTTTGATCAACTTAATCATCCATATGTCGCTACAACAGGGGTTGCGGTCACTGCCTCAATTTTCGCGGTCGCCCTACATCGGGTTGCTGCCGCAATCGTTCGTCACATGGCCGGCGACAGTCCCTACCTGACTGCACTATTACTCAAATCGTATCGTCCGCTGCAGTGGTTGCTGCCCTTACTTGCATTGCAAACTGTTTGGGCAGCGGCGCCCGCCGCCTATCCCGGTCTCTCGGCATGGCAACACGGTTCCCTGTTGGCAATCATCGTCACAACAACCTGGCTGGTCGTCAATACCTTGGTAGCTACCCGAGACATGATCGTACTGCGCTATCCCGCCGACCGCATGGACAATCTGCAAGAACGGCGAGTGCAAACTCAAGCAACCGTGCTGATGCGGACCCTCTCGGGGGTAGCCATTTTTATCGGCATTTCGACAGCCTTGATGACCTTCCCCGATGTACGCCAAGTCGGCGCAAGCTTGCTGGCTTCGGCTGGCCTTGCAGGTCTGGTGGTCGGTTTCGCCGCCAAGCCGGTGCTCGGCAATGTCATCGCCGGTTTGCAGATTGCGTTGGCGCAGCCTATTCGTATCGACGACGTGGTAATTGTGGAAGGCGAGTGGGGGCGAATCGAGGCAATTACCGGCACTTTCGTGGTAGTCCGAATCTGGGACCAAAGGTGTTTGATTGTTCCGCTGCAATGGTTTATCGAACACCCTTTCCAAAACTGGACGCACACCAGCGCTAATATCGTCGGTGCAGTGATCCTCTGGGTGGATTACGCTCTTCCTTTGGAACCCTTGCGACGCGAACTGGAAAGAACCTGCAAACTGGCTCCCGAATGGGATGGGAAAGTATGCGTGCTACAGGTTACCGAAACATCCGAACGCGCCATGCAAGTGCGCGCTTTGGTGAGTTCGACAGATTCTGGACGTAACTGGGATCTCCGCTGCCGCGTCAGAGAAGGCTTGATCGGCTTCCTGCAACACGACTTCCCGCAGGCCCTGCCACGTCAGCGCGCTGAGATCGTAGGCGCCAAACCCATCGAAGCCTGTTTCAATCCGTAAGCGATAATGAGGATTCTTCTAAACGCTGTCTGTCCTGATGCACTTTCTCGCCAAACTGCCAAGCCGTAGCCAAAACCTGATTGCCTGGGCACTCGCGCTCATCGCGATCGCATTGCTCGGCATTCTACGCAGTTCAACCGAGGCCGAATATGCATTTGCCTCGGCGGTGATTATCCCGGTATGTATGGTTGCCTGGACGGGGGGCTTCAAACATGGTTTCGTGGTTTCCACACTAGCGGTAGTCATGTGGATACTGGCCGATCTGCTATCCGACCGCCAGTTTGCCGAAGTCTGGGTGCCGTGGGTAAATGGATTGACTCGTCTGACCACCTATGGGTTCGTGGCCTACATGACCGCCTGGGTACGGACGCTATTGACCGACGTTGTTGAATTGGCAACCCGCGACGCGCTGACCGGACTCCTTAACCGACGTGCCTTTTTCGAGTTGGGCGAAGCCGAAGTCAGTCGGGCCAGACGCTATGGTCACCCTTTGGCGGTGATATTTCTTGATCTCGACAATTTCAAGCAACTCAACGATACCCAAGGTCACGATGCTGGCGATGCGGCCCTGATGGAGGTGGCTGCCGCTTTGAAACAAACACTGCGCACTACCGATCATATCGCCAGGTTGGGAGGCGACGAGTTCGCGATTCTCCTCCCGGAGATTGGCCATGAAGCCGCGACAGAGGCCGGAACCAAGATTGCCAATGCCGTTGCAACGGCGTTGTCCGTTTTCAAAGGGGTCTCGGTAAGTATAGGTATAGCCTGGTTTGAAGGTCGGCATGGCGACTTCCCAGGCATGCTCAAGGCCGCCGATGCCCTGATGTACGAGATCAAGCAAAGTGGGAAATGTGGCGTGCGTACGCAATCATTTCATGCGACGAACACTGACGGTTTATCGCCACCGAAACTGTAGTGGAAAAGGAGAAAGGGATGCCGCATTCACTGGATTTGGCGCTCATCGGCAACTGTACGATCAGCGCCCTGATCGATCAGCGCGCGGAAATCGTCTGGGGATGTCTGCCGCGCTTCGATAGCGATGCAGTCTTTTGTACCTTGTTGAAGGAGCGCGGCGACCGCGATGCCTACGGCTTCTTCGGCATCGATATCGTCGATTTCGACCACGCCGAGCAGCATTATCTGGACAACACGGCCATTTTGATCACCCAACTGTACGACCGCCATGGCGGCTGTGTCGAGATCACTGACCTTGCGCCTCGCTTTGGTCAATATGGCCGTATGTTCCGCCCCATGATGCTGGTGCGCCGGGTGAAGCGATTGGCCGGCAGTCCGCGGGTGACCGTGCGCCTGCGCCCAGCTTGCCACTATGGCGCCGCTTGCCCGACCACCACCTGGGGCAGCAATCACATACGGTATGTCGCGCCTGAACTGGTCCTGCGCCTGACCACCGACGCGTCGATCACCGCCGTTCTGCAAGAGAGTTCTTTTTTCCTCGAAGACAGCATCACTTTGCTGCTCGGTCCGGATGAGACCATCCACGAGGGCGCTGCCGAAATCGGACGCCGTTTTTTTGAGGAAACCGCGCAATACTGGCGGGAATGGGTGCGCTCGCTCGGCATTCCCTTCGAGTGGCAGGAGGCGGTCATTCGCGCCGCCATCACCCTCAAACTCAATGCCTATGACGATACTGGAGCCATTGTCGCCGCTGTGACGACTTCGATCCCGGAGGCGGCTGGCAGCGAACGTAACTGGGATTACCGCTATTGCTGGCTGCGAGATGGGTATTTCGTGGTCAACGCGCTGAATCGCCTGGGCGCGACGCGGACCATGGAGCGCTATCTGGCCTACATCATCAATGTATCGGCGGAAGCCCAGGATCACACCTTACAGCCGGTATTCGGGATCGATGGACGAACCGATCTGGATGAAATAACGGTGCCTTCGCTTCCCGGGTATCGCGGCATGGGGCCGGTGCGGGTCGGCAATCTGGCTTACCGACAGGTTCAGCACGACGTTTATGGCTCGGCAATACTGGCGGCCACGCACATATTCTTCGATCGGCGCCTGACGCGATGTGGCGACGAAACTTTGTTCAGGCAGTTGGAGTTGTTGGGCAATAAAGCCGTGCTCCTATTCGACCAACCGGATGCGGGCCTGTGGGAATTACGCGGCAACGCGCGCGTACACACCTTTTCGGCCATCATGTGCTGGGCCGCCTGTGATCGACTTGCTCGCATTGCCTACCGCCTTGGTCTGGAAGAACGTGCATCGTGCTGGCAGGAACATGCCGCGCGTCTACATGAAGTCATCTCGCAGCGCGCTTGGAACGCTTCCCGGAATGCCTATGTGTCTACTTTCGATGGCGACGCGATGGATGCCAGCTTGCTACTGTTGGCTGAAATTGGCTTCCTGAACCCTGACGACCCGAGGTTTGCAGCGACCGTGCAAGCAGTGGAAAAAGATCTGAAACGCGGGGACTATATTTTCCGCTATATCGAAAAAGACGATTTTGGCGAGCCCGAAAATGCTTTCCTTATCTGCAGTTTCTGGTACGTCAACGCGCTGGTCTCTCTTGACCGAAAAAATGAGGCGCGCGCCCTGTTTGAGAAGTTGCTGGCGTGCCGAAATCGGCATGGCCTGCTGGCAGAACACATTGACCCCAAGACAGGGGAACAATGGGGAAATTTCATACAAACATACAGCATGGTCGGCTTGATCAACGCAGCCGTTCGATTGTCGATGCGCTGGGACCAAGCTTTCTGAATACCGTTACGCTCAAGCTGTCAACTAGGGGCTGCGACGTCTCCCCGTTGAACGGCTGGAAAGCGGAGGATTGCTGCTGAATTTGGCAACTTAAACCAACGGCTGCAAAGGCCGATTTCCGGACAATCGCGCATCCATGAGCAATAATTGCGGAAGCTGCTGGATTTGATCGACTCCCCCCGCACCCAACGCGAAGCGGACTACCTTCATTAGTTCCTTCAGGCATAGCGGTCTCAGCTTACCGCTAATGAGAGTTGAGGCGATCAACCCCTTCGCAGAACAGAAACCGCTATTATCCGATCAGCCTATGAACTACCGGCATCAGCAAGGGAATCAGCACGGCCGTCAGCAGGCCGTTCAGCCCCATTGCCAGCGCCGAGAAGGCGCCGGCCTGTTCGCTGATCTGAAAGGCACGCGCCGTACCCAACCCGTGCGAGGCCAACCCCATGGCCATACCTTGTACGGCGTGATTCCTGATTCCCATGAGGCGAAACAGCGGCGTCGCGATCATGGCGCCCAGAATGCCGGTGAGGACGACCAGTACGGCGGTCAGCGACGCCAGTCCACCGACGCGTTCGGCGATGCCCATGGCGATGGGCGTGGTCACCGATTTAGGCGCCAGCGAGAGGATGGTGGCCGGGCTGCCGTCGAGCCAATAGGCAACCGCCATGGCCGATGCGATGGCCGTCAGGCTACCGGCCACGAGCGCAACGGTCACCGGCAACGCCATTTCTCGCACCTTGCGGAACTGCGCGTATAGCGGCACTGCCAGGGCCACGGTTGCCGGCCCGAGCAGGAAGTGCACGAATTGGGCGCCCTCGAAATAGCGCTGATACGAGACGCCGGTAACCGTGAGAATGCCGGCGAGGATCAGTACGGCCAGCAGAACCGGATTGGTCAGCGGGTGCCCGCCGCAGCGCTGGAACACCCAATAGGCGCCCTGATAGGCGAGCAGGGTGGCGGTCAGCCAGAGCAGAGGTGAAGTGGCGAGGTAAACCCAGATGTCGCTGATGCTCTTGTCCATGATCGCGGCTAGTGTTTGCGGGTGAAGTGCGCGAGGGCGCTCATGACGACTGCGGTGACCGCCAGCCCCAGCACGGTGCTGATCAGCAGCGAGGCAACGATGGGCAGCCATTCATTGGTCAATCGCTGCGTGTGCAGCATGACGCCGGTACCGGCCGGAACAAACAGCAGCGAGAGATGTTGCAGCAGGGAATGCGCCGTGTGTTGTAGCTGCCCCGGAATCTGCCGGCGCAAAACGAGTGCCGCGAAAAGCAACGCCATGCCGATGACGGGGCCGGGAACCGGCAGCGAGAACGCCAGGGCAATGACTTCGCCGATTAACTGAAAGACCAGAAGGATCGAAATTGCAGCAAGCATGGAATTGATATGTGAATCACCCTGGCTTTATTGGACGTCGCGCAGCCGGTTGAAGTACTGGTTTTCGAACTCTACCGGAGAAACGTCGTTTGCGTGCTTGTAGAGATGTTTCGGGTTGTAGAGGATCTCGATGTAGTTGAGACATCTTGCCGCACGCTCGCACAGCAGTCTGTGTAAATTTTTTCGCGATGTGGCTCCGGTTTTTTGAAGAATCGAAACGAGCCATTGCGCATCGATTCTTCGGCAAAAAAAGGGCGCTCTAGGCGCCCATTACTCCATCAAAAGCAGCCGTTCAATTCCGGCGACGCCGCGCCATTGCGCCGGCGGTCAAGCCAGCCAACATCAATGCGATGATGGAAGGCTCCGGTACAGACCCCGAAGTACCGAGCCAGTCGATGACATTTTGCGCAAACACCTTGTTGTCCGGTGTCATGTAGTTCTCTGCGTTCCAGTTACTGTCGAGAATGACCAGCGCTTCTCCCGAACCTATCTTATAAAGGGCAGCCATGTCATTGCTGAACAGGATTGTCGGGGAACCGGCCGATCCAATCAGCGAACCGCAGGCATTCTGCACCGACGCGATACCCGCCGTGAGCATGTGACTGACACTCGGAGTACCAAAAGCCCAGGAACAGTCACCCGTGAAACTGCCACCGACAACGCCGAGGAGAGAAGTATTCCAGGAATCCCATGCGTAGTTTTCGCCGATCAGTACAGCCTTGTGGCCACTCGAGATATAACTTGTCAAAGACGAGATTTCAGCGCTGCTGAGCGTATTGCCTAATTCCTGGTCGACCCAAACCGCCCCGTATGATTGCAACTGCGCCAGATTCGAGAAATCTGCCGTACGGGTCAGCGAGTGGGAACTGGTGAACATGCTGTTGAACGACAACCAAGCCGCGCCGCCAAGCGTGTTGCTGGCGTAACTACCCTGTGAAGTTTGCGCAAGTACCGAGATAGCCGAAGCACTCGTACTGACCAACACAAGCAACGCTCCAGCGGCTAGTGCATTGAGATATTTCATATTTTCTCCATGGGTTGACATGATGTTTTGTAAAAATCTTTGCTTGTTCCTGGCCTCCGAGCCATTCAGCCAGAGGGTGAAAACTTTGCGAAGCAATAATTGAGCTACATTTACAAGCATTTGATTTTTATATTTAATTTATACAGCAACCCGTCTCCGAGAATGCGACCGTAAGAAACTCCGACACCAACAACCCGCCTCTCGATGGTTATCTTCAACAAGAATCAATCTGAAGATGGGCTTCCTGGTTGCATTCAAGCGCCTGGATGGAATGCAGCCAGAGTAATCGCGTGGCGGTTGCAGCCATCCCGTCCATAAGCGACTCCGATCAAGAGCGACCAGATTGATCGTCGCCATAAACGGATGGCCGCCGCGAGGCTTTTCCCATCGCCTCACCCTTTACCTCCCCACGCGCTGCCCCTACCATACCCGCTTCCCGCTCCCCCGAGGTTCAGGATCATGCCCCCCCGATTTCCCCGTACTCCCTCTTTGGCTGGTCACGACGTCGAGGCCAAACGTGCCGAGTTGCTGCAATACTTTCACGCCACTTTTGACCGTTACGAGTCACTTTTCGAGCTGTTGAGCGGCGACGAGGCTTATTTCAAGAAGCCGATCAGCTTGCGGCACCCGCTGATTTTCTATTTCGGGCACACCGCCACCTTCTTCATCAACAAATTCATGCTGGCCGGCCTGATCGACAAGCGCATCGACCCACGCCTCGAATCGATGTTTGCCGTCGGCGTGGACGAGATGAGCTGGGACGATCTGGACGACGCCCGTTACGACTGGCCCACCGTGGCGGAGGTGCGCGCCTATCGCCAGCGCGCGCGGGCGGTAATCGACGGCGTGATCCGCCACACTCCGTTTTCGCTCCCCATCGGCTGGCACGATCCGTTCTGGGCGGTGCTGATGGGCATCGAGCATGAGCGTATCCATCTGGAAACCTCGTCGGTATTGATGCGCCAGCACGCCCTCCGCCATGTGAAACCGCACCCCGACTGGATGCCCTGCCGCGAGAGCGGGCCGGCGCCGCTCAATGCGCTGGTCGACATTCCGGGTGGGCAGGTAACGCTCGGCCGCGCCCTCGCCGACCCGGTGTACGGCTGGGATAACGAATACGGCCACCACTCGGCCCAGGTGCCGGCGTTCAAGGCTTCGCGGTATCTGGTCAGCAATGGCGAATTTCTGGGCTTTGTTGAGGCCGGCGGGTATGCCGACGATCAATACTGGGATGAGGAAGGCGCCGCCTGGAAGCGCTTTGCCCAGGCCACCCACCCGACCTTCTGGGTCGCCGACGCCAACACTGGCTGGAAACTGCGCCTGCTGGCGGAGGAGGTAGCGATGCCCTGGGACTGGCCGGTGGAAACCAACTGTCTCGAAGCGCGCGCCTTCTGCCGCTGGAAGAGCACACAGAGCGGCCTGCCCGTGCGTCTGCCGACCGAGGACGAATGGAATCGCCTCTACGACCACCACTCACTCGCCGACGTGCCGCACGACGCCCCGGCGCAAGGCAACCTGCACCTCGATCACGGGGCCTCGAGCTGCCCGGTCACCCGCTTTGTTCACGGCGATCTGGCGGATGTCGTGGGCAATGTCTGGCAATGGTGCGAGACGCCCATCTACCCGTTTGACGGCTTTGACGTGCACCCGATCTACGACGATTTCACCAGCCCCACCTTCGACGACCGCCACAACATCATCAAGGGCGGGAGCTGGATGTCGGCCGGTAACGAATCTCGCCATGCCTCGCGCTACGCCTTTCGCCGCCACTTCTTTCAGCATGCCGGTTTCCGTTACGTGGTCAGCGATGCGCCGGTCAGCCGGCCGGTATCCGCCTACGAAACCGACACGATGGTGTCGCAATACGCCGAATTCCATTACGGCGACGCGGCGCTCGGCGTGCCCAATTTTCCGCAAGCGATGGCGCAACTGGCGCTCGAAGCACACCGCCGGCACGAGAACGGCGCCCTCACCCGAGCGCTCGATCTGGGATGTGCCACTGGCCGCGCCAGCTTTGAACTGGCACGGCATTTCAGCGAGGTGGTCGGCATCGACTTTTCCGCCCGCTTCATTCAGGTGGGTATCCGCCTCGCCGAAACTGGCTCGATCCGCTACACCATGCAGGAAGAGGGCGAACTGGTCAGCTACCACGAACGTCGACTCGACGCGCTGGGACTCGCCGAGACTGCCCATCGCGTCAGCTTCTGGCAGGGCGATGCCTGCAATCTGAAGGATATTTTCGCCGGTTTCGACCTCATCCTCGCCGCGAATCTGATCGACCGTCTCTACGCTCCGCGCCGCTTTCTCGACGCCGTGGCCGACCGCCTCAACCCCGGCGGCCTGCTGGTGCTGGCCTCGCCGTATACCTGGCTGGAGGAATACACCAAGCGGCCCGACTGGATCGGCGGGTTCAAGAAGGATGGCGAATCCTACACGACACTGGAAGGCCTCAAGGACTGCCTGGGCAACCGCTTCGATCTGGTGGAAGGCCCGCTTTCAGTGCCCTTCGTCATCCGCGAGACCCGGCGCAAGCACCAGCACACGCTGAGCGAGGTCACGATCTGGAAACGCAAGGCCTGAAAGCCGTCGCCAAACTCAGCCGTTGGCCAGCGCGAGGCGGATAGCGAGCGCCATCATCGCCACGCCCGCCAGCCGCGTGGCGAACAAGCGCGCCCCCCGCACACCGCGCAGGCGCTGCGCCACCGCGTTGCCAACCAGCACCAGAGCGGCCTGATAGAGAAACCCGATCAGCGTCACATGCGCCATCATCGCCAGCAGGGTGGTCGCCGGTGCGCCGGGCCGTAAAAAGAGCGGAAAAAAGGCCACAAAGAAGAGCACAACCTTGGGGTTGGTCAAACTGACCGCGCACGCCTGCCTGAAATAGCGCCCTGCGCTTTGCTTCGACACAATCGGCTTTGTGTCGCTCGGGCTCGGTGCGCGCAATAGTTGCGCTCCGAGCCAAGCCAGATAGGCGGCGCCAAACCATTGCAGGACCTGAAAAAGCAGCGGGTTCGCTTGCAGCGCGGAGGCCAGCCCGGCGGAGGCCGTCAACATGAAGAGGAAATCGCCGGTCAGTGTGCCGCATACCGCGGCAAACCCCGCACGCACTCCGTCGCGGGCGGTGGCGTTGAGTATCGCCAGGGTGCCCGCACCGGGAACGGCTTGAAAGACGATGATCGCGACCAGAAAGCTGGCGTAGTTCTGGATGTCAAACATGCCCGAAAACGGCCGATCGGCGCGGCCTTTCCATGGCCACTTGCGAAACCCTGAAACCCAGCCGTTCGTAGAATGCGACCAAGCCAGGACCATTCGCCCGTAGCACCCAGGTCAACCGGGCATCGTCGCCGACGCAGGCCCTCACGAGCGCAGAGCCTATTCCCCGAAGCCGGTGCTTCTCGGCCACTACCAGCATGGAAATGTACCCGTTGGCGATACCGTCGGTCAGGCCGCGCACGAATCCCGCCAAGTCATCACCGACAACCGCCACCAGGGCGATCGACGAGCGCTCGATCAGCTCCGGCAGGCGCGCCAGGTCCGCACCCTCCGGCGCCCAGCCGCCTTCAACGAGAAGCGCCTGAATTGTCGCCAGATCAGCTGGCGCCGCCGGCCGAATGTGCATGCCATGTCTCCCATCGGCAATCCGCGACGTCCGCGGCTACCAGCCGATCTTCGCCTTCATGGCGTCGGCTTCTTCCTTGGGCATGGATTTCATCAGCACGCGCAAGGTGAAATTGCCCTGCATCTTACCGTTTTCCATGTACATCCAGTCGCTGACTTCGTCGAGCGTGAACTTGCAAAGCATACCGGACCGCACGTTGCGCAGAATTTCGGCATCCATCGTGATCTTGCCTGTATAGGGCTCATGATCGAGTTGCAACTCGTTGATCCACAAGTGCTCGGTGCCCCCGGAATCGGTCAGCTTGACTTTGATGTTGAACGCCTCGTCGCCCGGCTGAGGATGCCGGGCACGCTCCAGAAAGGCAGGCAGGGTCGCACGGGCTTGTTCGATCGCTACCTTCATTTCGGCCTGATCGTATTTGTCGGAGAAAGTTTTTTGCGCCTCGCCGCAGCCGACGGCAAGCAGCGTTATCAGCATGATGGCGAGGAGCGTCCTGATCGATTTCATGGCGTATCTGTCATGGTCGGGTAGACGCTCGGGACGACCCGGCGGGCCGTGGAGCGGGCGAAGGGAATCGAACCCTCGTCATCAGCTTGGGAAGCTGAGGTAATAGCCATTATACGACGCCCGCAAACACCCGTTTGCGCCGGGAAGGGAGGCATTGTACGGCGAGAAGCCGCCGCGTTCAATCGCTGGCCAGGCGAGCGTAGCGTCCGCCGTGAAACAGCAGCGGCGACCGGGCGGGTTCAATCCGGCAGGCGAGCACGAGGCTGATCAGGATGAGGTGATCACCACCTTCCAGCACCTGTTCGCGGGTTACTTCGATATTGGCACAGCAGCCTGCCAGCACGGGCGCACCGCCGAGACCAGGTGTCCACGCCACATCGGCAAAGCGGTCAGCGGATTTGCCGGCAAAACAATCCGAAAGCGATTGCTGGTCCGCCGCGAGAATGTTGATGACGTGATGGCTGGCATTGGCAAAAACCTCGGCATCGCGTGCTTGGCGGCCGAGGCACCAAAGCAGCAGCGGCGGCTCCAACGACAGCGAGGTGAAGGCGTTCACGGTCATCCCGATCGGTTGGCCATCAGGCGCCGCAGCGGAGACCACGGTCACCCCGGTGGCAAACTGGCCAAAGGCCTGACGAAGCTGGCGGGCGTCGAGGGGGGCGGTAGACATGTACGGTTGAGCCGGTTGGAGCGACGAAAGCCGGGTATTATCGGAGTCCATGCATGACTTGTCGAGGTTGTCGTTGCTCCCCTTCTCCGATCGCCTAATCGCTTGGCAGCGCCAGTACGGCCGACACGACCTGCCCTGGCAGAATACCCGCGACCCCTACCGCATCTGGCTCTCCGAGATCATGCTCCAACAAACCCAAGTAGCGACAGTGCGCGGCTACTACACACGCTTTTTGCAGCGCTTTCCCGATGTCGCCACGCTGGCAGCCGCGTCGCTGGACGATATACTGGCTAGCTGGGCCGGCCTTGGCTACTACGCGCGCGCGCGCAACCTGCATCGCTGTGCGCAGCAGGTGGTCGACATGCACGGTGGCCGCTTTCCCACCGAGCCCAACGCTTTGACGGCGCTGTGCGGCATCGGGCGTTCCACGGCGGCGGCCATTGCGGTCTTCAGCAATGGCCGGCGTGCCGCGATTCTCGACGGCAACGTCAAACGCGTGCTCTGCCGTCACCGCGCGATTGCCTCCTTTCCCGGCGAAAAAACGGTAGAAACCGCCCTGTGGGCCCTGGCGGAAAGCCTGCTCCCGGAGATCAATATCGAGGCTTATACACAGGGTTTGATGGATCTGGGGGCTACAGTGTGCACACGCCATCGGCCCGGATGTGCGAGCTGCCCGGTCGTAGCTGATTGCGCCGCGCATGCTCTGGGCCGGCCGACCGACTTTCCGGTTCCGCGCCCAGTTCGGGCGCGACCGGAACGGCGAGAGTACTTTGTTGTGCTCTGTGCTGGTGACCGCGTGCTGCTCAAACGTCGCCCGCTACGCGGCGTTTGGGGCGGACTCCTAGCGCCGCCGGAAGGCGAGCCACAAATCGTTCTGGCGAGCCTGGGTGCTGCCGGAGCGATCACTCGGCCGCTGCCTGCCATCGCCCACGATTTCACCCATTTCCGTCTGCACATGCAGCCGGTACTGGCCGATGTCAGCGAGTACACGCTTCGCCCAGAACACCCGCCGGACTGGCAGTGGGTCGACCTGGCTTCACTCGAAACGGTGGCCTCGCCAGCACCGGTCCTGCGTTTACTGGTCGCGCTCAGGCCGGCTGCCAACGCAGCGGACTGATGCCCCAACGCTCGTAGGCTTCGGCCTGAACAATACGTCCGTAGTGATTCCCGAAGCGCCGGCTCAGATCGACCAGCACGGGTTCGACGTATTGCCGGCGCGGCGCATGATAGATGACCTTGACGAACGGTTCGAGCGGGTGCCCGGCGTTCTGGCGCTCGACAATCGCCAGATGCCCGCTTTCCATCTTGACCAGTGTGCCGACCGGATAGACCCCGAGCGTGTGCACCAGGCCAGCGACCAGTTCGGGGTCAAACTGTCGCCCCGAGCCATTGTAGATCTGCCGCAACGCGGCGGCCGGCGAGAGAGCGCCCCGGTATGGGCGGTCCGAGGTCATCGCGTCGTAGGCGTCGGTCACGGCAGCCATGCGTCCGGCGAGTGAAATGGCTTCGCCCGCCCGCCGATAGGGATAGCCGCTGCCGTCGTAGCGTTCGTGATGTTCCAGAATCACGGCCACGGCGGTCTCGCCCAGCCGCGACGGCGCATCAAGCACAGCCAGGCTTTCTTCGACATGGCGTCGCATCACCCGTTGTTCACCTTCCGACAAGCGACCCGATTTCGCCGTCGGCTCACCTTCCAGCGCCAGCTCGCCGACATCCTTGACGAGCGCGCCGAGCGCCAGACGCTCCATCTCGCGCCGACCGATGTCGAGGTGCTGGCCGAGCGCGACCATCAGCGCGGCGGTTGCCACCGCATGTTCACCAGAATAGTGATCTCGCTGCTTGAGACGGGCGAGCGGCACCAGAGCATCGGGGTTGCGGCGCACCGACTCGATCAGTTTCTCGACGACGGGTTCGAGCCGGAGAGCATCGACATTCACCCCACGGCGAACGCCTTCCATCAGTTCGAGCACGGTATGATTGGCTTCGTTGAGCAGCCGTGCGGCACGGCGGCGCTCTTCTTCAAGCGAGACTTCGACCGGCCGGGTCTTGATGCGCTCGGCCAGCGAGGGCATCGGCTTTTCGAAGGGCCTTTCGACCGATACTTCGACGTCCAGCCCCCGCTGCGTGTCGATGCTAACTCGGGCGATACCGGCGGAAGCGATGCGGCGCAGCGTCGCTTCGTCGCGCACCGGAAAGCGCGGTCGCCAGAAGCCATGATCCAGCCAGGCGCAGTGTAAATCCACGATGTACATGCCCGTCCGCAATTGCTCGACGGGAATGGTGCGGATCATGCTGCGATTCCCTGTCGTCAGGGTTCTTGAGGGGGCTCGCTGCGCTTCGGCGGCTTTGCGGTTTTCTCCGCTTTTTCGACCTTGCGGGCAACCGCCTCGTTGTGCTGGACACGTTTCTCCGCCTGCCGCCGCACGTCGCGGGCGTGCTTTCTTTCACCTGCCGCCGCTTGTCTTTCTTTGGCGCTGATCTTCTGGGCGCGCTTGCCATCTCGAGCGGCACGCTCGGCCGCGACATCGGCCTCGCGTTGACGCAATTCGGCTTCGCGCTCGGCCGCTTCGGCGGCAGCACGGGTGTCCCTATCGGTCAACCTTTCGCGTCTGACCTGGTGTTCGGCCGTCAGCCCCTGATTTTCGATCCGACGCGCCTCATTGGTGGCACCAACATAAGTGCGGCGCGCATCTTCCTGGCATTCGGTAACGCGAAAACGTTTGAAACAGGCCTCTTTTTCCGCTTCGTAGCGCTGTTTAGCCTCGTTGCGCGCCCGCTTGCCGTGTTCCTGGTCGGCCTTGGCCGCTTCCATGCGGCTGTTCCACGCGCTCTGCTGCTCTTCGGTCGGCCCTGAAGCCGATACCTGCAGAGCAATGGCGATGAGAATCAGCCCGGCAGCCAGGCGTAGGGATCGATATTCCATTTTTCGTAGCTCTCGAAACCGGTGACGCGATCTTGCGCACGCGCCAGATTGACGACCTCCGGAGGGATGTAATATTGCTTGTCGGCGCGGTAAAACACCCGCACCACGGGCTCCAGCAGGCTGCCCTCATTCTGCTCCAGCACCACGCCCAGACGCCCGCTTTCCAGCCGCACCAGAGAACCGCACGGATAGATGCCAACCGAGCGGATAAAAGACTGCACGAGTTGCGGGTCAAAATGATGCTCGCTCCACTCGAGCATTTTCTTCAACGCCTGCGTGGGCGCCATCCCCTTGTGATAGACGCGCTCCGACGAGATGGCATCGTAGACATCGACAATCGCAGCCATCTGGCCGTGCAGCGAAATCGCTTCACGCCCCAGCTGCGACGGGTAACCGCTGCCATCAAAACGCTCATGGTGTTCGGCAGTCACCTGCATGGCGATGGGCGGCAGCCGCTCGCTGCGACGCAGGATGCTGACACCCTCGCTGACATGCGCCTGCATACGCGTGAATTCTTCGTCCGACAGTTTGCCCGGCTTGTTCAGGATGCGATCCGGCACGCGCGCCTTGCCCACGTCATGCATCAAGCCGCCAAGACCGAGATCCTGCAAGGTTTCCCGCGGCATTTTCAGGGTGCGGCCAAAAGCGACCAGCAGGGCGCAGACGCTGACCGAATGTTCGAATGTGTAGTTGTCGTGGGTTTTCAGGCGGGTCAGCGGAAGCAAGGCATTCTGGTTGCGCAGGATGGAATCGACCACGCCCTCCACCAGCGGTTCGACACGTTCGATTTCGATGTGAGCGCCCATGCGCACGTCTTCCATCATGTGCCGCACGATGCGATTGGCCTCGTCGTGCACGCGCCTGGCTTTGGCGCTTTCCTCCGATAACTCGACCGCCTGCGGCCATTCCGGTTGTTTGTCGGCAATCGCCTGAAGCTGACGATCAAGATCGTCGTTGACCTCCTGCTGCGTCCGCGCTGCAATGACATCGGCGCCCTTCAGCGTATCGATATAGAGTTCGCGGATGCCGATGGAGCGAATCTTGGCAATCGTCTCCTGTTTGCCGACGTAAAAGCTGCTCTTCAGGAAGGGATGGTCGAGCCAGCCACAGTTCAGGTCATGCACAAACATGCCCGGCTGAAGCTGATCGATACCGATTTTTTTGATCATGATTTAACGCTGCACCTTAACTCGCGGAATTCTATCTGAACGGCGACATATAATGCGCCTCCCATGATTTCGCTTCGTCAACTCACCCTCGCCCGCGCCGGACGTCCGCTGATCGTCGACGCCAGCCTGCAATTGCACGCTGGCTGGAAAGTCGGCTTGGTCGGCGCCAACGGCAGCGGCAAATCCAGTTTTTTCGCCCTGCTCGCGGGTGAACTGCATGCCGAAGCCGGCGACGCGAACTTGCCGGCGGCATGGCGGATCGCCCGTGTCGCGCAGGAAACCCCCGCCTTGCCCACGCCTGCGCTGGAATTCGTGCTTGACGGCGACGCCGAACTGCGGCGGGTAGAGCGGGAACTGGTCGAGGCGGAAGTCGCGCATGACGGCGAACGCATCGGCGCCCTGCACGCCCGCTATGGCGAGATCGACGGCTATACGGCCAAAGCGCGGGCAGCCGAAGTGTTGCACGGCCTCGGTTTCGCCGATGCCGATTTTCAACGCCCGGTAGCCGATTTCTCGGGCGGCTGGCGGGTCCGTCTCAACCTGGCGTGCGCCCTGTCGTGCCGCGCCGATCTGCTGCTGCTCGACGAACCCACCAACCACCTCGACCTCGATGCCGTGCTGTGGCTGGAAACCTGGCTGAAAGCGACGCCGGCAACCTTGCTGTTGATCTCGCACGACCGCGATTTTCTCGATGCGGTGGTCGGCTACACGCTCTCCATAGAACAACAGAAGCTGGCACTCACTTCCGGCGGATATTCCGACTACGAACGCGCCCGCGCCGCCCGCCTGGCCGTGCAGCAGGCCACTTTCGAGGCGCAGCAGCGCGAAATCGCCCACCTGCAACGTTTCATCGACCGTTTCAAGGCCAAGGCCACCAAGGCCCGTCAGGCGCAGAGTCGGGTCAAGGCGCTGGGGCGCATGGAGATCGTCGCCGCAGCGCACGTCGATTCGCCCTTCCATTTCGCCTTTGCCGAACCGCCTTCTATGCCCGATCCCCTGCTGGTGATCGAGAAGGCCGCCGCCGGTTACGGGCACCGCCGCATCCTGAACGACGTCACGCTGACCCTGCGGCCCGGTGCCCGCATCGGTCTGTTGGGCAGAAACGGCGCCGGCAAATCGACGCTGGTCAAACTGCTGGCCGGCGCATTGGCGATGCAGAACGGCGAGCGCAAGGAAGCCAAGACGCTGACCATCGGCTATTTCGCCCAACATCAGCTTGAACAGTTGCGCCCGGACGAAACGCCCCTGCAACACCTCACCCGCCTCGAACCGAACACGCCGGAGCAAGTGTTGCGCGACTATCTCGGCGGATTCGACTTCGGCGGCGAACTCGCCACACGCCTGGTTGGCCCGTTTTCCGGCGGCGAGAAATCGCGGCTGGCGCTGGCCCTGCTCATTCGCACCCGCCCCAATCTGTTGCTGCTCGACGAACCAACCAACCACCTCGACCTGGAAATGCGCGAGGCGCTGACGTTCGCGCTGCAAGACTTCGACGGCGGCGTCGTGCTGGTCTCGCATGACCGCCATCTGCTTCGCACCTGCGCCGACGAGCTATGGCTGGTCGCCGACGGTGGCATCGCCCCCTTCGACGGCGATCTGGACGATTACGCCGCATGGCTAGCGGAGCAGCGCGTCAAAGCCAAGGCGCCCGACCCCGAGGCCGTCGCTCAAAAGGCGGAGCGCAAACAGGCGCGTGCGGAGCAGGCGGCGGCCCGCCAGGCGTTATTGAGCGAGCGGCGGCGCTGGCAAAGGGAAATTGACCGACTCGACCGCCAGCTGACGACTTGGAATGCGGAGAAGGATGAACTGGACAGCCGGTTGGCCAATCCGGCCTACTACGCACCGGACGCCGATCGGGCGGCACTGGAGAATCTGCTCAAGCGCCAGGCGGCGCTTGCCGCCGACATTGAAGCGGCGGAAGAAGCCTGGCTGGCGGCGCATGCCGCGCTGGATGCCTGCGACATCCCCGATTGATGCGGTAATATTGCATTTTTGTCTGTTCGCCAAGGGAAATTCTCGTGCAAATCGTCTGCCTCGACCTCGAAGGGGTGCTCGTCCCCGAAATCTGGATCGAATTCGCCCAACGCACGGGCATTCCCGAGTTGCGCCGCACCACGCGCGACGAACCCGATTACGACAAGCTGATGACCTACCGGCTTGGCATCCTGCGCCAGCATGGCCTGGGGCTGCCCGATATCCAGCGGGTCATCGCCGACATGGGGCCGATGGAAGGCGCCCGCGCATGCCTGGATAGTTTGCGCGAGCGGTATCAGGTGATCATCCTTTCCGACACCTTTTACGAGTTTGCCCATCCGCTGATGCGTCAACTCGGCTGGCCGACCCTGTTCTGCCATTCTCTGGAGACCGACGCCAGCGGCATTCTGGTCAACTACCATCTGCGCATGCCGAATCAGAAACAGGAAGCCGTTCGGCGCCTGAAAGAACTGAATTTTCAGGTGGTCGCGGCGGGCGACTCATACAACGACACAGCCATGCTCAGTGAAGCCGATGCCGGCATCCTCTTTCATCCGCCCGAGAACGTCATCGCCGAATTCCCACAGTTCCCGGTCACGTTGAGCTATGCGGAACTGAGCGCCCGCATCAACGAGGCATTTGCCTTCCTACCATCCCCGTTCTGAGCATCCGTCCATGCATCGCGGCCGTTTCTACACGCTCTCCGCCTCCTGCCCCGATCAGGTCGGCATCATCGCCAAGGTCTCCGGTTTCATCGCCGAACACGGCGGCTGGATTCTCGAATCGAGCTACCACGCCGACGCGATGACCGGCCGCTATTTCATGCGCATTGAGATCAAGGCCGATTCCCTTCCCTGCCTGCTGGCCGAGTTCCGCGAGCGCTTCCGTACGGCCGTGGCCGAGTCGCTGAACATGGACTGGAACATCAGCGACAGCGCCGTCAAGAAACGGGTCGTGGTGCTGGTATCCAAACAGGAGCACTGCCTCTACGACCTGCTGGCGCGCTGGCAAGCCCGCGAACTCGATATCGAGATTCCCTGCGTCATCTCCAACCACGACACTTTCCGCGGTTTTGTCGAATGGCACGGCATTCCCTTTCACCATGTGCCGGTGCGCGCCGACAACAAGGAGGCGGCCTACGCCGAAATCCGCCGCATCGTCGAGGAAGTGCGCGGTGATTGCATGGTACTAGCGCGCTACATGCAGATTCTTTCGCCCGAGATTTGCGACGCCTATCCGGGCCGCATCATCAACATCCACCACTCCTTCCTGCCCAGCTTCGCCGGCGCCAAGCCCTACCATCAGGCCTATGAGCGTGGCGTCAAGCTGATCGGGGCGACCTGCCACTACGTCACCTCCGAGCTCGACGCCGGCCCGATCATCGAGCAGGACGTCATCCGCATCGACCACTCCGACAACCCCGAAGACATGGTGCGCTACGGCAAGGACATCGAAAAAACCGTCCTTGCGCGCGGCCTGCGCTATCACCTGGAAGACCGTGTGCTGACACACGGAAACAAGACCGTCGTCTTTCGCTGATTCCCAACCCGCAAACGAAGAGGCGCTCAACGGCGCCTCTTTTCGTTCACCAAAAAAAACGGGCGCCGGCGGCGCCCGAAGGGGGGAGAGACAGCAAAAGAATCAGTGGTGGTAGGCCGACTCGCCGTGCGAGGTGAGGTCCAGCCCTTCGCGTTCTTCGTCTTCCGGTACGCGCAGGCCGACAATGATGTCCACCAGCTTGTAGGCAATCAGGGAAACCACACCCGACCAGACGATAACCGTACCGACGCCCCACAGCTGGCTGATCAGCTGGGCGCTCATGTCGAAGTCGCCAACCTTGTTGGCCACGTAATCATAGACGCCGGTGCCGCCCAGCGACGGGGAGACGAAGACGCCCGTCAGAATGGCACCCAAGATACCGCCCACGCCATGCACACCGAACACATCCAGCGAGTCGTCGGCGCCGAGCAGACGCTTCAGGCCATTGACGCCCCAGAGGCAGAACACGCCGGCCAACAGGCCGATGACGATGCCGCCAATCGGACCCACAAAACCCGCCGCCGGAGTGATCGCCACCAAACCGGCTACCGCACCCGACGCAGCACCCAGCATGGAAGGCTTACCCTTCAGCAACCATTCGGCGACCATCCAGGAGAGTGCTGCACAAGCCGTGGCCACCCATGTGTTGACCATCGCCAACGCGGCACCACCGGTGGCTTCGAGGGCGGAACCCGCGTTGAAGCCGAACCAACCGAACCACAGCAGAGACGCACCGACCATGGTAAAGGTTAGGCTGTGCGGGGCCATGGCAACGTTGCCCAAGCCGGTGCGCTTGCCCACCATGTAGGCGCCGACCAGACCAGCCACCGCCGCATTAATATGCACCACCGTACCGCCCGCGAAGTCAATGGCGCCCTTCTGGAACAGGAAACCACCCGTGGCTTGCACCTTGTCAAAGACATCGGGGCCGGTGTAGGCATCAGGACCAGCCCAGTACCACACCATGTGCGCCATCGGGATGTAGGACAGCGTGAACCAGATCAGCGTGAAGAGCAGAACTGCGGAGAACTTGATCCGCTCGGCAAAGGCGCCGACGATCAGCGCGCAGGTAATGGCGGCAAACGCTCCCTGAAAGATCACGTAGGCCAGTTCCGAAATCACGACGCCCTTGGAGAAGGTGGCTGCGACCGAGTCGACTGTGACGCCCTTCAAAAACAGTTTGTCGAGATTTCCGAATATTGCGTTGCCTTCGTTGAAAGCCAGAGAATATCCGTACACCACCCACAACACTGTCACCAGCGAGAACACCACGAACACCTGCATCAATACCGAGAGCATGTTCTTGGAGCGCACAAGGCCGCCGTAGAATAGGGCAAGGCCGGGAATGGACATCAGGATCACCAGTGCCGCGCTAATCAGAACCCAGGCATTGTCGCCCTTGTTGGGAACTGGAGCCGGCGCGGCGGCGGGGGCAGCAGCTTCGGCGGCCGGCGCAGCCGTGGGTGCTGCGGCAGATACCGCCGCCGGTGCGGTGGCTGCGGGAGCGGCGGTCGGTGAGGCCGCCGGTTTATCGTCGGCCCATGCCGGCGCGCCGAATGCGACGGCGCCGAGCAGGGCGATCAATGCAAATACACGCTTCATGTTGGCGCTCCTTAAAGGGCTTCCTCACCGGATTCGCCGGTGCGGATACGAATCACTTGTTCAACGTCGAAAACGAAAATCTTGCCGTCGCCTATCTTGCCGGTGGCAGCCGCCTTTTCGATAGCTTCGATGACCTGATCGAGCATGTCGTCCTTGATCGCCGCTTCCACCTTCACTTTCGGCAGAAAGTCGACAACGTATTCGGCGCCACGATAGAGCTCGGTATGCCCTTTTTGCCGGCCGAAACCTTTTACTTCCGTCACGGTAATGCCCTGCACGCCAATGGCGGACAGCGCCTCGCGGACTTCGTCAAGCTTGAACGGCTTGATGATTGCGGTTACGAATTTCATCTGTCATTCCTCACGGTATAGCGTAGCTTGATGACCCCTCGCGCCGGCCGGGTCGCGGGGGGCCGATTCATGGTTCGGATCAGAAGGTCTTGCTGAAGCTCACGACGACACGATCCTTGCTGACATCCTTGCCATTCCAGCAGTAGGCTTCTGCGCCGGTCGGCGAGCAGGAACCCTTGCCACTGGTGCCGGTGTAGGCAATGGCCAGCGAGCCGAAGCCGAGATCCTTGGTCACGCCCAGCTTCCAGTCGGTGTAAGAGGCGGCACTGAAGTTCTTGATCTTCTGGTGACCGATATGACCGTTCAGCGTCAAGCCTTCAGCTACTTCATAGTTGGCGGAAAGATCGATGTAACCCGAACCCTTGCTCTTGCCACCGGTCGGGCTCACCCAGCCGAACAGATTGCTCGATACGGTGTGGTTGTACTTCAGGCTCAAGAACTTCCAGCTCAGGCCGGCGTAGATTTCGGTGGAATCGGTGTCCGGCATGCCGGCAACCTTGGTACCCGGGTAAATATAGGTCAGCACACCCAGATCGAGCGTGGTATCCGGCGCAAAGCCCCACTTGTAACCACCGTAAAGATCGAGTTCAAGGCTGCTGTTCTTCTTGAACCCGGTGTCGTTCACCCAAGAAACATTGGACGCCCAAGTGCCCAGGTAGAAGCCGCTGGAGTGAGCATAGTCAAAACCGCCCTGGATTGCCGGGTTGTGCTGCGATTGGCTGATCCCGCGGAAAACATAGTCAGACACCAGTCCGACGTTGCCAGTAAACGTATGGGGGCCGGCAGGCGCAGGGGCAGCGTCTTCGGCAAAGGCAGGCACGGCGAACGCAGTAGCTAGGGCCAGTGCAACAATCGTCTTGGTCATCTTGTCACTCCATTGAAATAAATGATATGGGTGACGAAGCCACAGCATTTGGCGTGCCAGGCATAATATATCTATTATAATCAATAAATTAAACAATGCCGCACGCCTCCGTCGCTTGGCCAACGCCCCAAATCGGTGCGCCGCGTTTTGGCTGTCGCACCAACTCGGGCAGTCCCAGTGAAGCGTGCTCTCTGTGCTAACATGGTTTGCAGGAGGAAGCGCCCAAATGATCGATCCCAAGTTGCTGGAAGAATTCAACGCGAAGATGAGCGCCTTCTTGGCGGCCAGTCCTGCCCGGGACATTGAGAAGAATCTGAAGGCCGGTCTGGCCGGCTTGTTTTCCAGCCTCGATCTGGTCACCCGCGAAGAGTTCGACATCCAGGCCGAGTTGCTGGCCCGTGCCCTGGACAAGCTGAAAACCCTGGAAGCTCGCGTCGAGGCGCTGGAACGCGCCCAGAGCGGTCGTTAAGCCGCCGACCGATGGCGCTCGCCATCGTACACAGCCGCGCGCTCAACGGCGTCGCAGCGCCGGAAGTATCGGTCGAAACGCACCTCGCCAGCGGACTGCCCGCTTTTACTCTGGTCGGTTTGCCTGATACCGAAGTCAAGGAATCGCGGGATCGAGTACGCGCCGCCATCGTGAACTCGGGTTTCGATTTTCCACAGAAGCGCATTACCGTTAATCTGGCACCGGCCGATCTGCCCAAGGATTCGGGTCGATTCGATCTGCCCATCGCGCTAGGCATACTCGCGGCCAGTGGACAGATTCCTGGCCGCGCCCTGACAGACCTTGAATTCGCGGGCGAACTTTCCCTGTCTGGCGAACTACGGCCCGTTCGTGGCGTACTGGCCATGGCGCTGGGCAGCGCCGACTGTCCGCGCAGCCTGGTGCTGCCCACTGCTTCAGCCGCAGAAGCGGCGTTGGCAGGTGGCAGACCTATCATGGGTGCGACATCTTTGCCGCAAGTGTGCGCTCACCTGCACGGTCGTGAGACGCTGTCGGAAACTCTTGCTCCTCGCCCCACAATCACGGCGGAAAGCCCCGATCTGCGCGACGTACGAGGGCAGATGCAGGCCAAGCGCGCGCTCGAAATCGCCGCCTGCGGTGAGCATTCGCTACTGCTGACGGGCCCTCCCGGTACCGGCAAATCAATGCTAGCGGGCCGCCTGGCCGGCCTGATGCCCGAACTGGATGCCGACACCGCGCGCACCTCTGCAGCGCTGCTGTCGTTGGCCGGGCAGTTTGATCCCCAACGCTTTGGCAGGCGTCCGTTTCGTGCGCCTCACCACACGGCCTCGGCGGTAGCCCTGGTCGGTGGCGGCTCGCCGCCACGACCGGGCGAAATCTCTCTGGCTCACGGTGGTGTGCTTTTTCTGGATGAATTGCCGGAATTCGACCGGCGCGTGCTCGAATCTTTGCGCGAGCCGCTGGAATCCGGCCACATCCACATTGCGCGCGCCGCCCGTCAGGCTTTGTTTCCAGCCCGATTTCAATTGGTGGCCGCAATGAATCCCTGCCCTTGTGGCTATCTCGGCGATCCATCCGGCCGCTGCCGCTGCACCCCCGATCAGGTTTCGCGCTACCGGAGCAAGCTTTCCGGCCCGTTTCTCGACCGCATCGATCTGTTCGTCGAGGTGCCCACCCCGCCCTCCAGCGTACTCCAGGCGCCGCCGGAAGGCGATTCCTCGGCGGTTGTGCGTGAGCGGGTCAGCGTCGCCCAGGTCGTTCAGCGGGAACGTCAGGGCGTCGGCAATGCGCAACTCGACAGTGTAGGAATCACCTCGCACTGCGCCCTTGCCGACACCGCACGCGATTTGCTGAACCGGGCCGCCGAACGCTTTGGCCTCTCGGCGCGGGCGATGCATCGCACCTTGCGTGTAGCGCGCAGTATCGCCGATCTCGCCGGCAGTCCGCACATCGAAACCCCACATCTTGCCGAAGCCATTCAGTTTCGCCGGGTAGCGCGGGGATGAGCGTGCGCCCACCCCTGCCGCCCGCCGGAATGGCGCTGCTGATCGCGGCATTGGCCACGCTTGCGCCCTTTTCCATCGATACCTATTTGCCGAGCTTTCCCGAGATCGCCGAACGCTTGCATGCCTCACCTTTACAGGTACAGCAGACCCTCACCGTCTATATGCTGACCTTCGCAGTGATGTCGCTCTGGCACGGCGCGATTTCCGATAGCATCGGGCGGCGAACGGTTTTGCTCTGGTGTTTGGCGCTTTATTCGGTGTTTTCGCTTGGTGCCACGTTCGCCACCAGCATCGAGCAGCTTTGGCTGATGCGGGCCGCACAGGGCGTGGTGGCGGGCGCCGGCACCGTCGTCGGGCGTGCCGTTGTGCGCGACCTGTTCGAGGGACCGGCCGCGCAAAAGCTCATGTCTCACGTCACCATGGCCTTTGCCATCGCCCCGGCGGTAGCGCCCATCGTTGGCGGCTGGCTGCACACATGGTTCGGATGGCGGTCGATCTTCGCCTTTTTGACCCTGGTCGGCGCCGCCTTGTGGTTGACCTGTCACCGCTGGATGCCCGAAACCTTGCCACTGAATCGCCGCCAACCGCTGCATCCCGCCTATCTCCTCAGGACGTACTGGAAGGTGCTGACCTCGCCGGCTTTCGTATCGGCTACGCTGGCGGTTTCCTGCAACTTTACCGGTTTTTTCTTGTATGTGATGTCGGCGCCGGTGTTTCTGCTGCAACATCTGCACGTTGGCGAGACTGAATTCTATTGGCTGTTTGTTCCTGGCATGGCCGGGTTGATGCTGGGAGCCTTCATCTCCGGGCGTGTGGCCGGTCGTGTCTCTCGGCCGCGAACGCTCGGCATCGCCTATCTGCTGATGGCCGCCGCCGCCCTGTTCAATCTGCTCCTCAACGCCGCGCTGCCGCCCTCGCTTCCGCTGAGCGTGCTGCCCATCTTCCCTTACACCATCGGCATGTCGCTGGCCATGCCCAGCCTGACACTCTCGGCCCTCGATCTGTTCCCTGACCAACGCGGCCTCGCTTCTTCGTGCCAATCGGCGCTGCAATCCCTGGTCAGCGCCCTTGCTGCGGGCGTGCTGGCGCCCCTCTTCTGGCCATCGACACTGACCCTGGCCAGCGGCATGGCGATGTTGCTGAGCGCCGGCGGCGCCTTTGGCGCGATGCATCTCTGGCTAATCGCCCGGAAACCGGCAAGCGCTTGATATACTTAGGGGTTCCCCCCAAAGCCGGAACCGACATCATGCAAGCCGACCGCAGCGCCGAACTCTCCGCCCTCCTCGCCCAACGTCTCCTGATTCTCGACGGCGCGATGGGCACGATGATCCAGCGCCACGGCCTCACCGAGGCCGATTATCGCGGCACGCGCTTCGCCGGCCATGCGCACGACCTCAAGGGTAACAACGACCTCCTGGTGCTGAGCCGCCCCGACGTCATCGGCGGCATCCACCGCGCCTATCTGGAAGCCGGCGCCGACATTCTCGAAACCTGCACCTTCAATTCCACCGCCGTGTCGCAGGCCGACTACAAGCTGGAAACGCTGGTGTTCGAACTCAATTTCGAGGGTGCCAAACTGGCGCGCCAGGTCTGCGACGAATTCACCTCCTCCAATCCGGCCAAACCGCGTTTCGTCGCCGGCGTGCTTGGCCCGACATCCCGCACCGCCTCGCTGTCGCCCGATGTGAACGACCCCGGCTACCGCAACGTCACGTTCGATCAGCTGGTCGACGATTACACGCTGGCCATCGACGGGCTGGTACAGGGTGGCGCCGACATCCTGCTGGTCGAAACCATTTTCGACACGCTGAACGCCAAGGCGGCCCTGTTCGCCATCGAAGCCTATTTCGAGCGCGCCGGTCGCCGCTGGCCGGTGATGATTTCCGGCACCATCACCGATGCCTCCGGCCGCACCCTTTCCGGTCAGACGGCCGAGGCGTTCTGGAATTCGCTGCGCCACGTCAAGCCACTCTCCTTCGGCCTCAACTGCGCACTGGGCGCCAAGGAATTGCGCCAGTACGTCGAAGAACTGGCCCGCGTCTGCGACTGCTACGTCTCCGCCCACCCCAACGCCGGCCTGCCCAACGCCTTCGGCGGCTATGACGAAACACCGGAACAACTGGCAGAGGAAATCCAGAGTTGGGCGACGCAAGGCATTCTCAACATCGCCGGCGGCTGCTGCGGCACCTCGCCCGACCACATCCGCGCCATTGCCAAGGCGCTCGATGGCGTTGCCCCGCGCCCCATCCCGCAGATCGAAAAGAAACTGCGCCTCTCCGGGCTGGAAGCCTTCAACGTCGGCGCCGATTCGCTCTACGTCAATGTCGGCGAGCGCACCAACGTCACCGGCTCCAAGGCTTTTGCCCGCATGATTCTGGAAGGCCGCTTCGACGACGCACTCGCCGTCGCCCGCCAGCAGGTCGAAAACGGCGCCCAGGTCATCGACATCAACATGGATGAGGCCATGCTCGATTCGATCGCGGCCATGGACAAGTTCTTGAAACTCGTCGCCTCCGAACCGGACATCTCCCGCGTGCCGGTGATGATCGACTCCTCCAAATGGTCGGTGATCGAGGCCGGCTTGAAGTGCATCCAGGGCAAGGGCATCGTCAATTCCATTTCGATGAAGGAAGGCGAGGCTGAATTCCTGCGTCAGGCACGCATGGCCCGGCGTTACGGCGCAGCGGTCATCGTCATGGCCTTTGACGAAAAGGGCCAGGCCGACACCTTCGCGCGCAAAACGGAAATCTGCCAGCGCGCCTACACCTTGCTGACGGGGATCGGCTTCCCGGCCGAAGACATCATCTTCGACCCCAATATTTTTGCTATCGCCACCGGCATTCCAGAGCACGACAACTACGCCGTCGATTTCATCGAGGCGACGCGCTGGATCAGGCAACACCTACCGCACGCCGGCATTTCCGGCGGCGTCTCCAATGTCAGCTTCTCCTTCCGTGGCAACGACCCGGTGCGCGAAGCGATCCATACCGTCTTCCTCTACCACGCCATTCATGCCGGCATGAGCATGGGCATCGTCAACGCCGGCATGTTAGGCGTCTACGACGATCTCGACCCGGCATTGCGCCAGAAGGTCGAGGACGTGGTTCTCAACCGTAAGGAAGGCGCCGGCGACGCGCTGGTCGAGTTCGCCCAAACGGTCAAGGAAGGCAAGGCCAAGGACACTGGCCCCGATTTGAGCTGGCGCGAACAGCCAGTCGAAAAACGCCTCGAACACGCGCTGATCAAGGGTATTACCGAATTCGTGGTCGCCGACACCGAGGAGGTGCGTGCCAAGCTCGAAGCCGAAGGCAAGCCGCCGCTGGCGGTGATCGAAGGACCGCTGATGAACGGCATGAACCACGTTGGCGACCTCTTCGGCGCCGGCAAGATGTTCCTGCCGCAGGTAGTCAAGTCAGCGCGGGTGATGAAGCAGGCGGTGGCCCATCTGGTGCCTTTCATTGAGGCCGAAAAAACGCGCTCGGGAGCCAGTTCAAAGGGCAAGATCGTGCTGGCTACGGTCAAGGGCGACGTCCACGACATCGGCAAGAACATCGTCGGCGTCGTTTTGGGCTGTAATGGCTACGAGATCGTCGACCTCGGCGTCATGGTGCCGTGCGAAAACATCCTCAACGCTGCGCGCGAACACGAGGCCGACATCATCGGCCTGTCCGGCCTGATTACTCCATCGCTGGAGGAAATGAGCCATGTCGCCGGAGAAATGCAGCGCCAGGGTTTCAAAGTGCCACTGCTGATCGGTGGCGCCACCACCAGCCGCGCCCATACCGCGATCAAGATCGCTATCAATTACGAGCATCCTGTGGTCTATGTGCCGGATGCCTCGCGCGCCGTCGGCGTCGCCACCAAGCTGCTGTCGACCGAGCAGAAGGCCGGCTATGTTGCCGAAATTGCAGGCGATTATGCCGCGTTGCGCGAAGAACATGCCGGACGCAAGGGGGCGACTCTGGTGCCGCTGGCCGAAGCCCGTGCCAACCGTTTCACGTGGAACAAGGCAGCAGCCCCGGCACCCTCCCGACCAGGGCTGCACTCGCTCGACATCGATCTGGCCAAGCTGGTCGATTACATCGACTGGTCACCCTTCTTCCAGACATGGGATCTTGCTGGGCGCTACCCGGCCATCCTGCAAAACGAGAAGGTCGGCGAAACCGCGCGGCATCTTTTTGCGGACGCGCAAACAATGTTGAGCGCCATCGTTGCCGAGGGTTGGCTGCGCGGCAAGGCAGTCTTCGGACTGTGGCCCGCCCGGGGCGAGAACGAAGACATCGTCTTCTTCCGCGACGAAGCGCGTACGCAGGAACTCTCCCGCTGGATCGGCCTGCGGCAACAACACAAGCAGCCTCAGGGCAAACCGAACCTAGCCCTCGCCGATTTCGTCGGCGAACAGGATTGGGCCGGCGCCTTTGCGGTCACCACCGGATTGGGGATCGAGCAAAAACTGGCGGAATTCGAGGCCTCACACGACGACTATTCGTCCATCTTGCTCAAGGGGCTGGCTGATCGGCTTGCCGAGGCCGCCGCCGAATGGCTGCACGAACAGGTAAGGCGATCCTATTGGGGGTATGCGGCGACCGAATGGCTCGACAACGAGGCGCGCATTGCCGAGCAATATCAGGGCATTCGCCCGGCCCCCGGCTATCCGGCCTGCCCCGATCATGTTGCCAAGGAGGCACTTTTCCAGCTGCTCGACGCGCCCAGACTGGCTGGCATGGCGTTGACTGAATCTTTTGCCATGACCCCGGCAGCATCGGTGTCTGGCTACTACATTGGACACCCGGAGTCACGCTACTTCGCCATCCCAAAGATAGGTGACGACCAACTTGCCGACTGGGCACGCAGGCGTGGTTTCGACCTCGCCACAGCCGCACGCTGGCTCTCCCCAATCCGGTAAAAGAGGCCCCGCCACCGCCGTTCTTTGGCAAAATGCGAATACTTTAGGGAGAACGGCATGGATGAACGGCACAGCATCGCGATTGTCGACGATCATGATCGGCAGCGCATGGTCCTCACCAAACTGTTATCAAAAGATTACGAGGTACTGGAATTCGCCTCAGGCGACGCTTTTCTGAAAGTTTCGCCGGTCGTCGATACGATACTGCTCGACATCGAAATGCCCGGCCTCAGCGGTTACGAAACTTGCCGCGAGTTGCGGTTGCTGCCTGAATATGCCGATACACCTGTCATCTTCGTCACTGGACACGACACCACCGAGGAACGCATAGCCGCTTACAAGGCCGGTGGAGACCACTTTCTTACGAAACCCATCGTCGCGGAAGAGTTGCATCTCAAGGTCGAATCGGCGCTCGCCCAGCGAGCGGCACTGCGCGATCTCCGGTCACAATCTTCCATGGCACAGCAGATGGCTTTTTCTGCCATGTCCGGTCTCGGTGACCTGGGCGTTGTCATCGAATTCCAGCGCCGCGCCGCAGCCTGCAAGGATTACGATTCGCTCAGCAAACACGCCATCGATGCGCTGGTCTCCTGGGGTTTGCGCGGCATGGTGCAGATCCGGGGCAAAACCGGCACGATCAACATGAGTACCGATCCCGTCGTTTCGCCGCTGCAAACGTCGGTAATGGAGACTATGCGTGGCATGGGCCGTCTGTTCGAGATGAAATCACGGGCTGTCGTCAATTACGACCAAATCTCAATCTTGATCCAGAATCTCCCCACTGCCGAACCCGACAAGGTGGGGCGCCTACGGGACAATCTGACTTTGCTCGGTGAGGCCGCCGATATCTACATTGCCAACATGGACACCGGCCGTCATCGGCTCGAGCAAATTCACTACCTCGGCTGTAACGTCGCCGAACTGACGCGCATGATGCAAGCGGCCGCCCAACGCGATACCAGCAACCGTAACGACATGCAGCGGCTAACGATGGAAATTCTCGATGGACTCTCGAATGCCTTCAAGAATCTGGGACTGACCCCAGTGCAGGAAGAATACGTTACCAATCTGTTTTACGACGGTGTCGATGAGCTGACGCATGCGTTCGAGGAAGCCAGCACTATCCAGCGAGATTTCACCGACATTTTGCTGGCCTTGCAGGCGCTGGCGAAATACGCCCCGCCGGAAACGTAAACGTGATCGAACGCGATGTCGATCTGGCGCCCTTCAACACCCTGCGCCTTCCCGGCTACACCAAGCGTTATTGCCGGCTGACTGCAGCATCTCAACTGGCAGGTTTGCCCGACGGCCCTCGATTCGTCCTTGGCGGTGGCAGCAACTTGCTGCTGGCGGGCAATTTCGAAGGCCTTGTCATTCATATGGCGCTGACCGGCAAGCACCTGCTGCAGGCCGACCACGAGACAGTACTGGTAGAAGCAGCGGCAGGCGAGAACTGGCACGATTTCGTCGAGTGGACGCTCTCACAGGGGTGGCCCGGGCTGGAGAACCTCGCGCTGATTCCCGGCCAGGTCGGCGCCGCTCCCGTGCAAAATATCGGCGCTTACGGCCTGGAAGCGGGCGAGCGCATCGCCGAGGTGCGGGCGTGGGATAGCCAAGCACGCCGCGAAGTGCATTTCAGCCGGGCCGAGTGTCGTTTTGGCTACCGTCACAGCGTTTTCAAGCAACACGGCTGGCACCTTGACGGGCGGATGATCATCACCTCAGTGGTGTTTCGTCTGCCGCGGGAATGGCGGCCCAATCTGGCCTATGCCGATCTCGCCCGCGAATTGGCCGCTGACGTTGCGCCGTCGCCCCAACGGGTTGCCGATGCGGTCATCGCCATCCGCCGTCGCAAGCTCCCGGATCCGGCGCATTTGCCAAACGCCGGCAGTTTTTTCGAAAACCCGATTGTCGATGCGGAAGCCGCTCGCAAGTTGCAAACTCGATATCCCGATCTGCCCGCCTACGCCCAGCCGGATGGCCGATTCAAACTCGCCGCCGGCTGGATGATCGAACGCGCCGGCTGGAAAGGACGTGACCTCGGCGCGGTCGGAATGTATGAAAAGCAGGCGCTCGTGCTGGTTCATCGCGGGGGAGGCACCGGTGTCGACGCCCTGCGTCTGGTCTCCGCCGTGCAAGACGCCGTCGAAGCGATGTTCGGTGTGCGCCTGAAACCCGAACCGGTGGTGCTCGGGCGTATTCTCGAATAGCCGGCGAATTCCCTGACCGAGAACTCGCCACTGGTGGTCAAAAATCGCCTGAGGCAGTCCAAACGATGTTCGCGTCAGCGGGGCCGCGCCCTGTTCGCTCCAGCATGTCGATCAGGGGCCACGCCCGGCGACGCAGAGCCACTGGAGACTCGCTGTCGTCACCGCATTCGGAGGCAGACTGATCGCTCGTGTCGCCGGCAAAACGACGCAACACTACCGCCGCGGCCAGCATTTCGTCATGACGAAAAACACCGTGCGCTGTGCACGCTTTGCCCACCGCCTGAAGCAGCGGTCTGGCGACTTCCGCGAACATCATGATCTCACCGGTTTCACTGGATACGAAGCGTACTAGCATCGTCTTGACCCTTTCCCAAATCGGGTTGTGATAACGACTCCCATCAGGCAAAATGAACCGGGGAGGCCACGATGGCAAACGATATTAACTCCAATTTCCTTGAGAATGCAGTCGACGAACTGGAGCGGATGGCGGTGGAGGAAGCCATCAAGCGTCGTTGCTTCAATCCGAATCCCACTGCTCTGGTGGTCCCGGATGGTCGCTGCAATCTCAGCTTCGAACTGGCCCGCAAAGGCGTGCTGGTCACCGCCGCCGATGCCGGCGAATGGGACGACGACGACGCGGCTTGTCTCTATCCGGCCACCGCGCGTTCGCATGTCAGATTCGAACCGATCACGCTGACCAGCGTGGGTGTCGCGCTACCTAACGAGCCGTTCGACCTCATCTTTTGCAGCCGCGGCTTCTGTGCCCTGCCCTATTCCGAAGCTCGGGAAACGGTGCGCACCTTGCTGCGCAAGCTCAAAATCGGGGGGCGCCTTTACCTTTCGGTGCTGGGCCTGCACTCAGAGCTAAGCAACGGTTACACCGATGTCGACAAGGACGTCCATAGCCGTTACTGCCAGCTCAAGCCGGAATTGGCTGAAAAATATGCCATTCCGGGACCAATCTGCCTCTATACGGAACGCAATTTTTTTACGCTGATTCTCGAGGCCGGCGGCGGCGTCTTGCGCAGCTTCACGACCACACACGGCAACGTCAAAGGCGTCGCCGTGCGCATCTGACCGGGCTCTCAACATGTCTCTTGAAATCGAATCGCTCTTCGAGCGCAACCGGCGCTGGGCAGATAACGTCACACAGGAAGACCCCACCTTCTTCGACCGCCTCGCCCACTTGCAGGCTCCCGACTATCTGTGGATCGGTTGTTCGGATTCGCGCGTGCCCGCCAACCAGATCACTGGTTTGTTGCCGGGCGAGGTTTTTGTCCATCGCAACATCGCCAACCTGGTGGTCCATAGCGACCTTAATTGCCTGTCGGTCATCCAGTACGCGGTCGATGTGCTGGAGGTCAAGCACGTTCTCGTCGTCGGTCACTACGGCTGCGGCGGGGTCAAGGCGGCCATGGAGCAGCAACGCTGCGGCCTGGTCGATAACTGGCTGCGCCATGTACAGGACCTGCGCGAGAAGCACCGCCCCCTGTTCGAACGCATCGCGGATGGCGTCGAAAGGCAGCGGCGGATGTGCGAGATCAACGTGGTCGAGCAGGCGTACAACGTCTGCCACACGACCGTCGTACGCGACGCTTGGGAGCGCGGCCAGTCGCTGACAGTGCATGGACTGGTGTTCGACGTGGCCGACGGCATTCTCCGCAATCTGGAAGTCTCCTCCGCCACGCATCGTGACGCCCATCGCACCTACGATGCGGCGATTGCACGCATTTACGGCGACGCAGCTTCCGGCTGACGACCCTCGTCGTCGCTCGGTCGGGTAGCCAGATCGATCTGCATCAGGCTACCGGCCAATCCGTCCTGGCGCAACCAGACTCCGCTGGCGCGGATTTCGCCCAGCAGTTCGTGCGAATCGTTGCGCACCACATAGGGACTTTCGGTCCTCTTCAGACAGATCGCCCCGACTCCGGCATGGTTCAACGATTCCAGGCGATCTGGCGGAGTACCGCCGCGCCACACTGACAGCCTGGAAAACACCGCATCGTTTTCGTCGATCCAGCCATTGTGGTCATCGTCGTAAGCCGCCAGATCGCCAAATCCGTCACCCGATCGGGCACCGAACAGTTCGGTACCGACATCGATCCGCCCGTTGCCGTTGCGATCGAGGGCAATGAAGCCACTTTGATTTCCCAGACCCGGCAGGCGTTCGGTCTTCCCGTCCGCATTCAGATCGAAGGCGAACCCGAGGTCGGTCAGCTCGGCAGCGCCGCCGCCGAAATTGATCACCAGCGGATCGTGCAATGCGTACTCACCTTGTTGGCTTGATTTTTGTTCCCGCACGTAAGCGGATTGCATCCGAATGTCGTAATCGAAAGCCAGGGTCTTGCCGTCTGCGGTTTTGACCCAGCCCGCGCCCTGAACTGACGTCGATTCCGATTCGGATTCGATCTCGGTTGCATCCAGCTGCCAACGAACGGTTCGTTCCCGCACGGGGGAAGGTCGCTCCGCCGGCACGATCGCCAGCTCACCATCACGGCATTTTCTGCCCGTCAGCGCGGCAAGAATCGCCTCCAGCAGGTCCGCCAGCAGACGACGCACACGCGTCATCTCCGGTTCAGTCTCGGTAGCTGTTTCGCTGGCGGCGAGGATTTGCCCGAAATTTTCGTGCCGTTCCAGACGGATTTCCTGGCGCCACGTCATCGAGTGCGTGGATTGCAGATTCACCTGACTATCGACGATTTTCATGCTGAATTCCTCGCATTGTGGTGGGGCTGGCGTCCGTGCAAACACCGTGCCCGGCGAAGTTCAGAATTCGAGCGGATCGACCTCGAGGTGCCAGCGTAGGCGCGATGGCATGCGTAACGCCGCAATGGCTTCGCGCCACACCGGCAAAAATGCTTGCAAGGCACGTCGGGAGACCGATTCCACGAGTATCTGGGCGCGTTCCAGACTGGCCAGCCGCGCCATCCGCATCGGGACGGCGTCGTAGAACGTGATTCCTGACCGATCGGCCTCCGCCAATCCGGCTGCCGCGTTCAGAAAGGCCAGCGCAGTCGCCATTTCAGGATGTTCGGCGCGCAGGATCGCCTGGTAAGCATACGGCGGGAAGCCCGCCTGAGCACGCTCGCGCAGCAGCGCCTCGGCAAATCCAGGGTAATCGTGTGCTTGCAGGGCGCGAAAAAGTGGCTGATCGGGGTATTGCGTCTGGATCAACACCTCGCCGGGATGAGACGCGCGGCCAGCGCGACCGGCGACTTGCATCAACTGGGCGAACAGCCGCTCGGAGGCGCGGCAATCGGCGGCAAACAAGGCGGCATCGGCACCGAGCACGCCGACCAGCGTCAGCTTCGGAAAATCATGCCCCTTGGCCAGCATCTGCGTGCCGACCAGAATGTCGGCATCGCCGGCCTGAATGCGGGCCAGCATGGCTTCCCATTGTGTGCGGCGTTTTGCCGAATCGCGATCCACCCTCAGCACGTTTGCGGCGGGAAAACGTTCGCACAGCCATTGCTCAAGGCGTTGAGTGCCGCGTCCGAATGGATGGATATCCTGATTCCCACAGGTCGGGCACGCCACAGGGACTGACGCCTCGAATCCACAGTGGTGGCAGCGTAGCCGGCGATCGGCCAGATGCAATACTAGATTGGCGGCGCAACGGCGACAGCGCGACACCCAGCCACAGGCACCGCAGGCCAGCACCGGCGCATAGCCACGGCGGTTGAGAAAGATCAGGCTTTGCTCGCCGCGTTCCAGACGCGTCTCGATCGCCGCCACGAGGCGTTCCGAAAAGCCCTCGACGAGCGGCGCTCGCCGGGTATCAATCAAGGTGACCGCCGGCAAACTGGCCTCTTCATGCGCGCGCCGTGTCAGGTTGAGCTTTCGATAGCGTCCCTGTACGGCGTTCGACCAGGATTCGAGAGAGGGTGTGGCGGAACCAAGCACCACCGGCACGCCCGCCATGCTCGCCCGCATGACTGCAACGTCGCGGGCGGAATAACGTACGCCGTCCTGTTGCTTGAACGAGGCGTCGTGTTCTTCATCGACCACAACGAGCCCCAGAGCGGGCATCGGCGTAAACACCGCCAGCCGCGTGCCGAGCACGATATCCGCTTCGCCTGCGAAGGCCGCGCACCAGTTACGCTCACGCGCCGCTTCTCCCATCTCGCTGTGCAAGGCAACCACACGAGCGGCAGGAAAGCGGGCACGCACCCGCGCCTCTAGTTGTGGGGTCAGATTGATTTCGGGCACCAGAATCAAGGCCTGTTGCCCCAAATCGATGATGCGCTCGACAGCGCGCAGATAGACCTCGGTCTTGCCACTGCCGGTCACGCCATGTAACAGAAAGGGCACATAACCTTGGGCGCCAAGTATCTCGGCAACCGCCGCCGCCTGCTCCGGCGTCGGCGCCGGCACGCTCCCCTGCGCCTGATGGGTACTCGCCTTGATGCACCGTCGATGTGGAGTCCGAGTTCGCCGTAAACCAGCCGGCAAAGCCTGAAGCATTACTTCACCCAGCGGAGCCTGATAGTAGGTGCTCACAAACTCACACAGGCGCAAAAAATCGCCGGGCAGCGGCGGCAGATCATCGTCCAGAAGACAAGCATCCTTTAGCTGCGCCTCGGGCACTTCGGATTGGGCGGTAACCGCGATGACCACCCCCACCCGCTCGCCTTTGCCAAACGGCACCCTCACCCTCTGTCCGACACCCACCGGCGAGGATTCCAGCCACCGGTAATCAAACAGTCGATGCAATGGCACCGCCAGCGCGACCCTGACGATCACCATTACACCTCACTCCACATCGACTGTTTCATGAAGGCGTTGCCAGATCGGCGTCGTGGCGCGACGAGGCTGTGGATAACTTTGTGAATAGCTCGGCAATTCCTGCTAGACATGCATTAACGCATCCTCAAGCCTGATGTCAAGGGATCTCGCAGAAAAATATTTTCTTATTTTTAATCATTTAGTTAGAGAAACGTTGCCAAAAAACGCGGCAAACCCCTGTTGACAGGCGGGTTTCGGTTCAATCTGTGTATAAGTCGTCCAAAAAGCACCAAACTAGGGCTATCACTTACGTAATAGTTGGCTGTATGAACGCACGGTATCAACCAGCGTCGTCACGTTTTCCGGCGGTGTGAATTGCGAGATGCCGTGGCCAAGATTGAAAACATGCCCGGTATCACCTGCCCCGAAGGCATCGAGTACGTTTTTTGCCTCTGCCGCCACGGTTTCTGGCGTTCCGAACAGGACGTTGGGGTCTAGGTTCCCTTGCAGAGCAACCTTGTCTCCAATGCGCCGTCTGGCATCACCAATGTCGATGCTCCAGTCAAGGCCAACGGCGTCACAGCCAATCGCGGCGATTTCCTCCAGCCACAGACCGCCCCCCTTGGTGAAAACGATGACGGGAACGCGCTGCCCATCGCGTTCGCGGATGAGGCCTGCAACGATGCGCCGCATGTACGCAAGTGAGAATTCACGATACGCCGATGCCGAAAGCGAACCGCCCCAGGTATCGAAAATCATTGCTGCCTGAGCGCCCGATTCGATTTGCGCGTTCAGGTAGGCCGTCACGGCGTCGGCCGTCACGCCCAGAATACGGTGCAACAAATCGGGCCTGCAATAGAGCATGCCCTTGATATGACGAAAATCCTTGGAACCACCGCCTTCGATCATGTAGCAGGCCAGCGTGTAAGGGCTACCAGAAAAGCCGATCAGCGGTACGCTGTTGTCGAGCGCGCGACGAATCTCGGCAACGGCGTCCATCACGTAGCGCAACCGGTCGAACGGATCGGGTGCCGTAAGATCGCGGATGGCCCATTCCTCGCGCAGCGGCCTCTCGAACCGGGGCCCCTCGCCTTCCTCAAAATACAGGCCCAGCCCCATGGCATCGGGCACAGTCAAGATATCTGAAAAAAGGATGGCCGCATCGAGGTCATAACGGGCGAGCGGCTGAAGAGTGACTTCACAGGCCAGCGACGGAGATTTGCAGAGCGACAAAAAATCGCCGGCGCGTTTTCGCGTCTGGCAGTACTCCGGCAAGTAGCGCCCTGCCTGACGCATTAACCAGATCGGGGTGTATTCGGTGGGTTGGCGCAGCAAGGCGCGCAAAAAAGTATCGTTGCGGGGTCGGGTCACGGAGGGCTCCACCGGGCGAAAAACTGTCATTATCGCCGATTACTTGCGCCTGAAGGCGGGCATCTCAATGCCCGCCACTTTGCGGGTCAGTTTTCCGAGCGTTTCAGCAGTTCGACACCAAGTTGCTTGAGTTTTCGGTAGAGATGGGTCCGCTCCAGTCCCGAGCGTTCTGCCACCCGAGTCATGTTGCCTCCTTCAAGGCGCAGCAAGTGCTCAAAATAGAGCTTTTCGAAGGCGTCGCGCGCCTCGCGCAGAGGATGGTCGAACAGTGGCGCCAGCACAATAGCCTCGGTCGGCACCTCTTCCTCGGGGAGAACACGGCTGACATCCTCGGCAGTGATCTCTTCCTCCAGCGCGTTAAGCGCAACATTGCGGACCAGCCCGTAAAGTTCGCCCCAGCCGGTATCCTGGTGCGACTTCCAAGGCAGATTGCGCAGGGCATTCAGAGCACCGCTCGACAGTCTTCGCGCCGGAACCTCGCCTCGGGCCACGAAATGCGCCAGCAACAGGCTGGCGATTTCGGGAATTTCGTCAGCGTGTCCCGCCAGCGGGGGCATGGCGATCCAAACTTCGCCCAGGCGCGCCAACAACTTTGCGTCCCAGCCGTTGTCGGAAAGGGCTGCCATCGGCTTGCTGCTGGCGACGAGCATCTGGAGATTGAACTTCTCCAGTCGTTCAACCGCAAACGCCAAGTTCATCTGTTGCAGCTTGCCCATCGTCGACAGGTCCGGCACGAAAAGCACACCCCCACTGGCCGATTGCAGGAACTCCTGGGTTAGCGCGTTGGAGACGGTGGAAAGATCCCGCCACGGTGCATGCGCCGTCAGCAAAGTACGCGCGCAGATTTCGCCCATACCGCCACTGACGCCGCGCAACAACAACAGAGCAGATTTCGCGGCCGCCTGATCCAGCCGCTTTCGGAACTCGCGCATGAAGCCGGAGCGGGCAAAAGCATCAAGCGTCAACGGCGGATTGCGCGGCGGCACGTCGTGCTTCAGGGCTTTTTTGACAGTCGCCAGCAGCTTTTGCAGGGAAATCGGCTTTTCCAGAAAGTCGAAGGCGCCAAAACGGGTCGCCTCGACTGCCGTATCGATGGTGCCATGGCCGGACATCATTACGACGGGCATAGTGAGCTGTCCGTTGGCGTGCCAGGTCTTGAGCAGCGAGATGCCGTCCATGCCTGGCATCCAGATGTCGAGCAGCACCAGGTCGGGCCTGATTTCATCGCGTACCCTCATCGCCGCCGCCGCGTCTTCGGCCAGACGCACGTCATATGACTCGTCGATCAATATCTCGGAGAGCAGCTCGCGGATGCCGACTTCGTCGTCAACGACCAGAATGATCGACATGATGATTTTCCTCCTTCACCAACGGCAAGCGGATGTCCATCCGCGCGCCGCCTTCCGGTGCATTGTTGATTGTGATGGTACCTTGATGTTCGTCAATGATCTTCTTGACAATGGGCAAGCCCAGTCCGGTGCCCTTGGCTTTGCTGGTGACATAGGGCTCGAAAACGCGCGGCAGGATTTCCGGCTGAAAACCGGGCCCGTTGTCCGCCAACAGCAACCGGGCCATGCGTCCGAGCCGCTCGGTTACGATGTCGATTCGCGGGTTGTCCCGCCCTTCCAGCGCGTCTTCTGCATTGCGCAACAGATTGTGAATCACTTGTCGCAACTGCGTAGCATCGCCCAGAATCGGCGGCAGGTCTTCCGCCAGCCGCGTAACTATCCGCGCGCGCGAAGTTTCGTACAATCCCAGCACCTCACGGATTAACCCGTTCAGATCGAGTACGCCCAGCGCGGGCGCCGGCAGGCGAGCGTAGTCTCGGAAATCGTCCACCATGTGCTTCATCGCTCGCACCTGGTTGATGATGGTCTGCGTACTACGCTCCAGGAATTCTCCGTCGCCATTGCTCAACCGGTCTGCCAGTTTATGCTGCAAGCGCTCTGCCGAAAGCTGGATCGGCGTCAGCGGATTCTTGATCTCGTGGGCAAGACGGCGCGCCACCTCGCCCCAAGCGGCACTGCGTTGCGCGGCCACGATCTTGGTTACGTCATCGAAAACCACCACGTCGCCCCCCCCGCTCGCTTCCGGTAGTCGGGAACCACGCAGCACCAGAATCTGCGGCATGCCGTTGGTGCGCTCCAGCTCGAGCTGCGCTTGCCACTCCGGCGCCTCGTTCTGCTCGAAGTTATGGCGAATGCAGGCACCCAGGGCCGCTTGCCTGGTCCACGCGTCGACGGAAATCCCGATCAGGCCGTCAAAGCTGTCATCCAGAATCGTCAGCGCCCCTTCGTTGACCGTGCGCAAGGTGTAGGAACGATCAAACACCAGCACGCCCGCCGAAAGATTTGCCAAAATCGATTCCAGATAGGCCCTGGCCGATTCGACCTCGGCGCGGTGCCGCTCGGTTTCGCGTCGGGCTTCCTCCAACTGCGCGGTCATGCGGTTGAAGGATTGCGTCAGGATGCCCAGTTCATCTCGGCTATACACGGCCTGCCGCGGTGAAAAATCGCCCTGCGCCACCGCACGCGTGCCTTCATCAAGAATGGAAAGCGGAGCCGACAGCCGCCGTGCGAGAAAGAAAGCGAGTGCAAAGGCGCCGAACAGAGCCACCAGAACGGTCAGCGTTAATGTCAAGGCATAGAGGCTGGTTAGGCCTTTTCGCGCCAGTTGCAACTCCTGGTAATCGCGATAGACGCCCTGCACGGATTCGGCGTTCTGACCGAGCGCGGAAGGTACTGGATGGGTAAATTGCAGGATGCGGGGCTCCTCGAAGACACCGAGACCGGCCACCGGCACCAGCACACGCAGCACCAAATCCTTACCACCATCGCCATCCACCCACGAGAGCCCTCGTGCCGACCGGGCCTGTTTCAACTGAGCAGGTGTCGGCAAGCGCGGCATGATATTGCCGATATCTTCGCTGCTGTGGGTGATCAGTTGCCCTCCCAGCGAAAACAGGGCCGCGTTCTCGACACCGCTGCGCTCGCGCAACCTGAGCAGCGCACTGCGCCGCGCATTTTCGGAGAGACTAGAGAGATCGAGCGCGGACGACTGTGCTTTGGCCGTCAAGTCGGCCAGCAACGAATCGAGTGCAGTCCGGCCGAGATTGAGGCCCGCCTCCAGCGCTTTTTCGACGCGCACATCGAACCAGCTCTCGATCGAGCGGGTGACAAACTGCACGGATACGCCATAGACCAGCGCCCCAGGCACCACGGCAACCAGACCGAACATCAGCGTCAGCCGCAGCTTGAGACGCGCGCCGAACACTTTGGCGCGATGCTCGCGCCAAAGCGAGGTCAACTGCCAGCCGACCAGCGCGACCAACGCCAGTGCAATGATGGCGTTGAGACCGATCAGCAACGGATAGCGACGGGCAAAGAAAGTGGTTTCTGCGGAAGTAGAGAGCAGTAACAGGAACCAGAGAATTGCCCCCATGGCTGCCGCCAACGCGCCTCCGATAGCCAGGAAACGCCTCACTTGCCTTCCCCGGCCGGCAACGCGAACGGCCACGACTTCCAGTCCGAGGACAGGCTCCATTCCTTACTTCCCAGCGCCGCAATCTGGAAGGGCTTGGGCAATTGCGAGGTATCCAGCCGCATTCTCAACGTGCCAACGTAGCTTTCGCCCACTCTCAGCTTGTCGTTGCCCCGCTCTGCGACCACCCAGTTGCGGAGCCGACCGATCACCCGCAGCGCTTCACCCAACGTGGGAAAAGCCTGGTGCAACCCGCCCGACGACACCCGGTACTGGCGCGTCAGCGCATGGTAAGAGAGCCTGAATTCCTTCTGCCGCGCCAGCACCTTTTCGTCGAACCAGTACCAGCGCGGTCGATGCATTTCGAACTCAACCAGAAACGCCAGAACGACACCCTTGCCGACCGCCTCTTCCAGACGGGGCGTCAGATCGAGAACAAAATCCGCCGAGACGACGTAGCCGTCCTCGCTCGCCTGCAACTGCGGCGAGACCACTTCGACCTGGGCAGAGACGACTCCACAGGCGAACAATCCCAGGACGAGGACGACCCCGCGTAGCACCTCAGCGAATCTTTTCCAGCAGGCAGTAATAGAATCCATCGTGTTCGTCATCGGGCAACAACTGTTCTTCATGACAGCGCCGCGCATCGGGCGTTCTGCCGAGAAAAGAGGCGATCTGCCCGGCGTTTTCCTCCGGAAAAAGCGAGCAGGTGGCGTAAAGCAGTTTACCTTCCGGTTTCAACAGCCGCCACAGGCCGCGCAGAATGGCAGCCTGCGTCCTGGCGAAGGAAGCCACGTCGTCGTCGCGCCGCAGCCATTTGGCGTCGGGGTGCCGGCGCACGACGCCACTTGCGGTGCACGGCACGTCGGCCAGGATGGCGTCGAAAGGACGACCGTCCCACCAGTCCTCCGGCCGTCGGCAATCGGCAACCGTGACTTCGGCACGCAAGCCCAGCCGCGTCAGTGTCTCGTCGATGCGCCTGCACCGGCTGGCTTTGACATCCAGCGCCAGCAAGTCGAGATCGGCACTTTCCAGCAGGTGCGCGGTCTTGCCGCCCGGCGCGGCACAGGCATCAAGTACACGACTGCCTGGCGCAGGGTCCAGAATGGCCGCCGCGCGCTGCGCGCCTGGGTCCTGCACCGAGACCTCTCCAGCCGCGAACCCGGGCAGTTTATCCACGGGTACCGGTCGGTCGAGCAAGACACCGTCACTACCCCAGGGGCGACCGCCAAGACCCGATTCCGCCAGCCAGCGATCCCGGTCGCCGCAACGCCGGTTGATACGGAGCGCCATGGGTGGCGCCGCGTTGCCCGCGGCGACGATGGCGCGCCAGGTTTCCGGATACGCTGCTCGCAGCCGCTCGACCCACCAGCCCGGATGACACCATTCCGCCGGTTGATCGACCATCGCGGCCAACAGAGCGGGCTGCTGACGCAGAAAATTCCGCAACACCCCGTTGACCAAGCCCTTGCAGCGCCCCTGTGCAAGCGTGGCGGCCGCCTGCACCGCCTGATCAACCACCGTGTGCGCAGTATCCGGACGGATCTCCAGCCGCGTCAGCGCCACCAGAAGCAGAGCGCGCACAGTCTCGTCCGTAAGCGGACGATCAAGCAGGCGAGCAAGAGCAAAATCGCCCCGGCCATATCGCCGCAAACACTGAAAAACGTGGTCCTGCACCGCCGGTCGCACTGCGGCAGGAACACTGGCGACCGCGCCTTCCGCCAGACTCCGGCCGGCCAGTACCTGCGCGACGACGTGGGCGGCGTGTAGAAATGCAGCGGCGAGGGAATCGGATGCCAGTTTATGCATGTGACCATTATCGCATGCGGCATAATGGTCGCATGCTCCGATTCCATTTGCCTTTTGCACGGTGTGTTGCCGCGCTATCCTTCGCGCTCGGAGTGGTATCGCCGACCTGGGCATGGAACGCATGCGGTCACCGCGTGATCGCCACGCTGGCCTGGGAATGGATGTCGCCCCCGGCACGCGCGGAGGCCGCCCTGCTACTGTCGCACCACCCGGACAACGCCCGCTGGCTTAGCCGGGCCGGCGCGTCCGACGACGAAGTCGCCGCCACCGCTTTCACCGAAGCATCGACCTGGGCGGACGATATTCGCGACGATCCGCGCTATCTCGAAGACACTGAAGCAACACCGGATTCCGACTTCGATTGGGCGCGCCATCGTCAATGGCATTACGTCGACGATGCCGAATCCGCGCGAGCAGGCGAACTTGACCTACAACTGGAACGCCTTTCCGCGCGTCTGTCCAACACCGCCAACCCAGCGCCGGTACGCAGTCACGCGCTGGTCTGGCTGATCCATCTGGTCGGGGATGCCCACCAGCCGTTGCATGTCGGCCGCCATGCAGACCAGGGCGGTAACAAATTTTCTATCGAAGAACCCGATCACCCCCGTTATTCCGGCGGCAATCTGCACCGGTGGTGGGACGACCTGCCCTGCGCACCATGGTTGCGCGGAGAACGTTTGCAGCCCCACATCGAACGTCTCGAACCAACCGCCCGACAAACACCGCAGGCCTCGCCGGAAATCTGGCTGGCGGAGAGCCGCGATCTGGTGCGCTCGGCCGTTTATCCGGAATCCGCGCTGATCACACCCGACTTCCGTGCCCGTGCCCAGGTTATCGCCGACCGGCGCCTGGCGGCCGCTGGCGAACGCCTGGGCCGCTGGTTGAACACACTACTGGTCGGGGTTTCACGTGAAACCGCTTCCAAATAGAATCACTGCATGAACGGACTGCATCTCATCGCCGACCTGCACGCCTGCAAGGCGCCGCCTGCACTGATGTTGACGGCCGACGCTCTGGAAGCGCTGTGCGTCGAGGCTTGCCGTCGGCACGGCCTTCGTGTTGTCGGGCGAGTCTTCCATCAGTTTTCGCACCCCGACGGTTCGCCCGCCGGCGTGACCGGTACCGTGGTTCTCGCGGAATCCCACCTCGCCATCCACACCTGGCCAGAAATGGCGGGCGTCACGCTTGATGTCTATGTCTGCAACTACAGCGCCGACAACAGCGCGGCAGCACGACAGTTGCTCGACGAGATGATTGCCGTTTTTTCGCCGGGTCGACATGAACGACAAGAAGTGCGCCGCGGGCGCGTCTAGCCAGTTGCGCTCTCGAACAAATCGCCTGCCGTAAGCGGATGGCCGGCTAGAAACTGACCGACGGGCAGGCGCTTGCCACCCGCCTGTTGCAGTTCGGTCACACATAGGGCACCCCGTCCGCAGGCGACGACGATGCCGTCGCGGCCCGCTGTCAGAACCGTTCCTGGCACCCCCTCGCCCGGCACGGGCCGCGCCGTCCAGATCTTGAGCGGCTTGCCCAGAAAAAGCGCATGCGCACCCGGAAATGGGTTGAAGGCGCGGATCTGCGCATGCAACTCGTCGGCACTCCTCCGCCAGTCGACCGCCGCTTCACGCTTCTCGACCTTGGCGGCGTAGGTGACGCCAGCATCGGGCTGGGGGATCGCTTCCGCCGGCCAGTTCGCCAGCGTGCGCAGCAGCAAGGCCGCTCCCATGCTCGCGAGACGGTCATGCAGGCTACCAGCGGTATCGCCCGCCTCAATAGACGTGGTCGCGCGGGCCAGCACCGGACCCGTATCTAGACCGGCTTCCATCTGCATGATGCAGACGCCGGTTTCGCCGTCACCTGCCAGCAAGGCGCGCTGGATGGGCGCTGCGCCACGCCAGCGCGGTAACAGGGAAGCATGAATGTTCAGGCAGCCACGCCGGGGAAGGTCAAGCACCGCCTGCGGCAATATCAGGCCGTACGCCGCCACCACCATCACTTCCGCCTGCGCCTCCCTGAGCAAAGACTGTACTTCTGGGTCGCGCAGCGTCGGAGGTTGCAGCACGGACAAGCCATGCGATAACGCCAGTTTCTTCACCGGTGAAGCCTGGCTGGCCATGCCCCGACCCGCCGGCCGATCAGGCTGGGTAAGTACCCACGGTACTTCATGTCCAGCATCGACAACCGCCGCCAGTGCCTGAGCAGCGAATTCCGGCGTACCCGCAAAAATGATCCGCATCGATGAAGTCACGCCGTGATGCGCGCCTGCTTGGCGAGCTTGGATTTGATGCGTGTCTGCTTGAGTTGCGAGAGATATTGCACAAACACCTTGCCATTCAGGTGGTCGATTTCGTGCTGAATACAGACAGCCAGCAAGCCTTCGGCCTCCAGCGTCTGCTCGACGCCCTGGCGATCGAGAAATCGGACAGATACCTTTTCCGCGCGCTCCACCTTGTCATAGATGCCAGGCACCGACAGGCAGCCCTCTTCGCCCTCGCGTACGCCGTCTTCCGAGAGAATCTGGGGGTTGATGAGGACGATCAGCTGGTCCTTGTTTTCGGAGACGTCGATCACCACCACCTGCAAGTGCACATCGACCTGCGTCGCGGCCAGCCCGATGCCGGGCGCTTCGTACATGGTCTCGGCCATGTCGTCGATCAGCCGGCGAATGGAATCGTCAATGCGGGTGACCGGACGGGCGATTTTGGTCAACCGAGTGTCTGGATAACGCAAGATGGGTAAGAGTGCCATATGAAAACCAGAAAAAAGCTTGCTCAATTAAGCCACTACATGCAGAATCTCAAGAACTTCCCGAGATCGGGAGGCGGCGACGCCGTTACACATTCTGTGACTGCTGACGCCGGCCATCCGTTCCATCCGCATGTGAGGATACGACCATGTTCCGCATTATATCTGCGCTCATCCTGGCTGCGACCGCCGCCTGTGCATTTGCTCAGGAAAAGCTCACCCTGGTCGACAACCCGCCCGACCGCCACGTCGTCGTTCCCGGCGATACTTTGTGGGGCATTTCGGGCAAGTTCCTCAAGGACCCCTGGCGCTGGCCGCAAATCTGGCGCCTCAACAAGGAACAGATCAAGAATCCGCACCGTATCTACCCTGGCGACATCGTTGTCCTCGACCTTTCCGGCAGCCAGCCGCAATTGCGTATCGGGCGGCCGCTGGCACTCCAGCCGCAGGTCTATAGCGAAGCCGAGCGGCAGGAAATTCCGAGTATTCCTGCCGCCGTCATCGAGCCATTCATCTCGCGTCCGCTGGTGGTCAGCGAGGACGAGCTGAAGGATGCGCCGCGCATTCTCGCCGGCCCTGAAGATCGCTTTTTTATCGGCGGCGGCGACAAAGCCTACGTCAGCGGAATCACCGACGACCGCGTCATCCGCTGGAGCGTCTATCGGCCCGGCAAGGTACTGAAAGACCTCGATACCGATGAGGTGCTCGGTTACGAGGCTTTCGACCTCGGCAATGCCGTGCTGACCCAGATCGGAGAGCCTTCGACGGTCAAGATCACCATGGCGCGCGAGGAAATGAGCCGGGGCGACCGCCTGATTCCCGCCCCGCAGCCCGATATCGTGGCCTATGTACCGCAAGCGCCCGAGCAACGCATCGCCGGTCGCATCATTGCGGTCTATGGCGGCCTCGGCGAAGCCGGGCGGTACTCGGTGATCACGCTTAACCGCGGCACACGCGACGGGCTGGCGCGCGGGCATGTGCTGGCGCTGTACCGTCATCAAACTGCCTTCGGACGCGACGAGAACGATCAACGCATCGACACCGTGCTCCCCGACGAGCGTTATGGCCTGGTGTTCGTTTTCCGCACTTTTGACCGCCTGGCCTATGCGCTGGTGATGGAAGCCACCAAGTCGGTCATCATCGGCGATACGCTTAAGAACCCATGAACCTGGCCGCCTGGCTGCGGCTGACCCTGGTCCCCGGCATCGGCGGCGAGACACAGCGCAAGCTGCTCGCCGCCTTTGGCTTACCGGAGCACCTTTTTGCTGCCCGCCGCGACGAGGTTGCCCGCGTGATCGGCGACGCCGCTACCGACAAGCTGCTGAACACGACCGTCGATGAAGTGGTCGACGCCGCACTACGCTGGGCCGAAACGCCGGATTGCCACTTGCTTACCCTGGCCGACGCAGCGTACCCCGCGGCGTTGCTGCAAATCTCAAACCCGCCCAGCCTCCTCTATGTGCGCGGAAGCCTGGATTGCCTGCAAGCACCGGCACTGGCCATCGTTGGCAGCCGCAACGCAACCCCGCAGGGCGCCCAGAACGCGCGGACTTTCGCCGCCACGCTAGCCCGACGCGGTCTGGTCATTGTCAGCGGGCTCGCTCTCGGTATTGATGCCGCCGCGCACGGGGGAGCACTGGAGGGCGGTGGCAATACCATCGCGGTGATCGGCACCGGCGCCGATCGTCTCTACCCCGCCCGCAACCGTGATCTGGCGCTAGAAATCGTCGAACACGGCGCTATCGTGTCTGAATTTCCGCTCGGCACCCCCGCGCTGGCGGCCAACTTTCCTCGCCGCAACCGCCTGATCGCGGGATTGGCGCGCGGCGTGCTCGTGGTCGAGGCGGCCCTGCAAAGCGGATCACTGATCACCGCCCGCCTTGCCGGCGACCAGGGGCGCGAGGTTTTCGCCATTCCCGGTTCCATCCATTCGCCGGTCGCGCGCGGGTGCCATCGATTGATCCGCCAGGGCGCCAAACTGGTCGAAACCGCCGAGGATATCCTCGAGGAACTGGCGTGGCCTGTCTCCGGCACCGCGCCCGAAGTGGCCGATCATTCCGAGAATTCACTGCTCTCCGCGCTCGGCCATGACCCCGTCGGCCTCGACGAACTGGCGGCCCGTACCGGACTCGCCACCGACCATCTGCTCGCGGAACTGCTGAAACTTGAACTCTCCGGCGACATCGCCAGTCTACCGGGCAATCTCTACCAGCGCCTCGCCCCGGCTTGATCGACTTGCCCAAGGGGGCGCCGCCGATTACGATGAAGATAGAGATCAGAGGAGACGATAACAACATGTCAGAACAATCACTCTACCGCCCCCACGGACAAAGCAAGATATGGACAGAACCGCACCTGCTGGTCGTCCAGTCGCGCGGCCCGTGGAACCGCGAACTGATCAAGGCGGCGAGCAAGACGGTGCTCAACGAAGCCGCTACGTTCAACGGCGCACCGTGGTATGTGCTCGGGATTATCTACGGCGACGGGCTGCACACCCCGGATGCCTTTGAAGAGATGGTCAAATCGCTCAATGATCAGCAACGTGCCGGCCGCAAAGGCACCGCGCTGGTTCTCGTGGATGTCGGTATTACCGGCTTTTTCCGCAATTACTTTGCCAAGATGTACGGCACCGCTGGCGAGCCGGTCGAATTTTTCGCCGACGAGGAATCCGCCCGCGCTTGGCTGGAATCGGTGATCGCTGACCTCGACTGACGCCACCGTTCGTCGACTTGGCTGCAAGCTCGCTTGCCAATTCGGCATGTCGCCTCTTATCATGCCCCCGACTTAACAGGCAGAGCACATGGGCAAAAAGCTGATCATTGCGGAAAAACCCTCCGTCGCCGCGGACATCGCGCGCGCACTTGGCGGTTTTACCAAGCACGACGACTACTTCGAGAGCGACGACGCCGTTCTCTCGTCGGCCATCGGCCATTTGCTCGAACTGGCCTGTCCCGAGGAATTCGAAGTCAAGCGCGGAAAATGGTCGTTCGCGCACCTGCCGGTGATCCCGCCTCACTTCGACTTGCAGCCGATCGAAAAGACCACGACCCGACTCAAGCTGTTGACCAAACTGGCCAAACGCAAAGATGTCGAAAGCCTCATCAACGCCTGTGACGCGGGCCGCGAAGGCGAGCTGATCTTCAATTACATCGCGCAGCACGCCAAGACCGGCAAACCGGTGCAGCGTCTCTGGCTGCAATCGATGACCCCGGCTGCCATCCGCGACGGTTTCGCCCACCTCAAGCCCGGCACCGACATGCGCGGGCTGGCCGATGCGGCCGTCTGCCGTTCCGAATCCGACTGGCTGGTCGGCATCAACGGCACACGGGCGATGACCGCGTTCAACTCCAAGACCGGCGGCTTTCACCTGACCACCGTCGGGCGCGTGCAAACGCCCACGCTGGCCATCGTCGTCGAACGCGAGCGCAAGATCCGCGACTTCAAGGCCCGTCCGTACTGGGAACTGGAAGCGTGTTTTGGCGCCAAAGCCGGCGAGTACGTCGGCAAATGGTTTGACGAGGGCTTCAAGGGCAAGGCGGAAGACGAACACGCCCGCGCCGACCGGCTGTGGGAAGAAGCCCGTGCCGAAGCCATCCGCGCCGCTTGCCTGAACCAGCCGGGCGAAGTCAGCGAAGAAGCCAAACCGGAAACACGGCTCTCGCCGCTGTTGTTCGACCTGACCAGTTTGCAGCGCGAGGCCAACAGCCGCTTCGGCTTTTCCGCCAAGACCACGCTCTCGCTGGCGCAATCGCTGTACGAAAAACACAAGGTGCTGACCTATCCACGGACCGATTCGCGCGCCCTGCCCGAAGATTATCTGGGTACCGTCAAGGCGACGCTCGCCATGCTGACCGGCGAAGGCGCCGGCAAGGGCCACGACGAGGTGTTGCTCGCTCGCTATTCGCCATTCGCACATCAGATTCTGGCCCGCAATTGGGTGCTGCCGAACAAACGCATCTTCAACAACGCGAAGGTGAGCGATCACTTCGCCATCATTCCCACCACACAGGCACCCAAGCACCTCAACGAACTGGAGCAAAAGCTCTACGACTTCGTGGTACGTCGCTTTCTGTCCGTCTTCTTCCCCGCTGCGGAATATCTGGTGACCACGCGGATCACCCGCGTCGCCAGCCATCCCTTCAAAACGGAAGGCAAGGTGCTGGTCAACCCCGGCTGGCTGGCCATCTACGGCAAAGCCAACTCGGAGGACGACGAAGGTAATCTGGTGCCGGTCGACCCCAAGGAAATCGTCAAGACCGAATCGGTCACCGTCAAGGCCAACGAAACCCGACCGCCACCGCGCTATTCCGAAGCGACGCTGCTCTCCGCGATGGAGGGCGCGGGCAAGATGGTCGACGACGAGGAGTTGAAGGCCGCCATGGCCGGTCGCGGTCTCGGCACGCCGGCAACGCGGGCGCAGATCATCGAAAACCTGATCGGCGAGCAATACATGCACCGCGAGGGGCGCGAACTCGTGCCGACCGCCAAGGCCTTTTCGCTGATGACCCTGCTGAATGGCCTGGGCGTCACCGAACTGACCCAGCCCGAACTGACCGGCGATTGGGAATGGAAACTGGGGCGCATTGAAAAAGGCGATTTCTCGCGTGAGGAATTCATGCGCGAAATCGCGGAAATGACCCGGCACATTGTCGACCGAGCCAAAACCTACGATTCCGACACCATCCCCGGCGATTTCGGCCTGCTCTCCACGCCCTGCCCGCGTTGCGGCGGGCTGGTGCGCGAGACCTACAAGAAATTCCAGTGCAGCGACTGTGATTTTTCGCTGTGGAAGATCGTCGCCGGGCGGCAGTTTGAGCCGGCAGAAATCGAGACACTGATTTCCGAACGCAAGGTCGGGCCGCTCGAGGGTTTCCGCAACAAGATGGGCCGGAGTTTTACAGCCGCCATCAAAATGAACGACCGGCACGAACCGGAATTCGACTTCGGGCAAAGCAACAGTGACGACGCCGATGCCGAACCAGTCGACTTCTCCGGCCAGACCGCCCTCGGCGAATGTCCGAAATGCCATGCGCCGGTGTATGAACACGGCAATGCCTACGTCTGCGAAAAGTCGGTCGGCCCCGCCAAGACCTGCACCTTCCGCTCCGGCAAGATCATTCTCCAGCAGGCGGTGGAACCGGCACAGATGCAAAAACTGCTGGCGGGCGGCCGTACCGATCTGCTCAAGGATTTTGTGTCGGCCCGCACCCGACGCAAGTTCTCCGCCTTTCTGGTGGTGACGCCAGAAGCCAAGGTCGGTTTTGAGTTCGAGAAAAAGGCACCGAAGAAGCCCGCCGCAAAGAAAGGCGCGGCCTCCGAGGGCTAAAGAGGTACTTGCACCGTGGTTTCACGTGAAACCAGCAGCAGGCCTTACTGGGTCTCAACGCGTAGGTTGCGTCCCCGGCAAAGTACATGAACGGATCGCCGCGCTGACCGCATCGATAGCCTGCGGACGCGGAAACGTCACCCGCCAGACCAGCCCCACGCGCCGTGACGGCTGGCTGCCGCCAAACGGCAGCACCCGCACCATGCCCTGATCGCGCAGCGGATCGGCCGCCGTCGACGGCATCACCGCCACGCCGGCGCCGCTGGCCACCATGTGCCGGATGGTTTCCAGCGAGCTGCCCTCCAGCGAATGCGCCAGCGCCTCAGGCGACGCTAGGCGCGGGCAGGCCTCCAGCACCTGATCGCGGAAACAGTTGCCCTGCCCGAGCAGCAGCAAATCTTCGCCCTTCAACTCCTCGGCGTGCACGTCCTCGCGGGTCGCCCAGGGGTGCGCCGCCGGTACAACGACGCGGAAGGGCTCGTCGTACACCGCCCGCGCAACCAGCCCCGGCTCCTGAAACGGCAGCGCAATGACGATGACGTCCAGTTCGCCGGCCTTGAGGGCGGGAATCAGGTTGCCCGTGAAATCTTCCTTCAGGAAGAGCGGCATCGAAGGCGCTTGTCGGTGCAGGGCGGGAATCAGTTGCGGCAGCAGATAGGGCGCGATGGTGTAGATCACCCCGACGCGCAACGAGCCGCTGAGCGGATCGCGCCCAGTATCGGCGATTTCCTCCAGCCGCAGGGCTTCCTGCAACACGCGCACGGCCTGCTCGGCGAGGCGCTCGCCGATGGGCGTCATCCGCACTTCCGCGGCATTGCGTTCGCACAGCGACACCTTCAGCTGGCTTTCGACTTTCTTGATCGCCACCGACAGCGTCGGCTGGCTGACGTGGCAGGCTTCCGCCGCCCGCCCGAAATGGCGCTCGCGCGCCAAGGCCACCAGATAGCGCATTTCCGTCAGCGTCATGCTTCTGCCTCCTGCAACTTGCCAAGATCGGCGTCATCCAGCCAACGCCACTTGCCCGGCGGCAAATCGGCTGGCAGCGTCAGGCTGCCCACCGCCTCCCGGTGCAGCGTTTCGACGCGATTGCCCGCTGCCGCGACCATGCGCTTGACCTGATGGTATTTGCCCTCGGTGATGACCAGCCGCAACTCGCGCACGCCGAACAACTCGCAACCTCCCGCCACGATCGGCGCCGGTTCGTCGTGCAGCAGAACACCCGCCAGCAAGGTTTCAACGAACTGGGCATCCGACGCGTGCTTCAGGCCCACGCGATAGGTTTTGGCGATTTTCCGCCTGGGTGAAATCAGGCGGTGAATGAGCGGCCCGTCGTCGGTGAACAGCAACAGGCCGGTGGTGTCTTCGTCAAGCCGCCCCACCGTTTGCAGGCCGCGCTCCAGCAGGGGCGGCGGCAGCAGCGAATAGACGCTGGGATGATGAATGGGGCGGCGCGAACACTCATAGCCAGCCGGCTTGTTGAGCACGATGGTGGCCTGTTCACGGTAAGGCCAGTCCTGACCATCGACGCTGAACACCAGCCCAGCCACCGGCACATCGGCAAAAGGGTCGTCGCACACCGCGCCGGCGAGAGCCACCCGCCCGGAGCGAATCAACCCACGGCAGGCCTTGCGGCTGCCAAATCCGTGCAGGTGCAGGATGCGTTCGAGTTCCATGGCGGTGATGCTACCATTGCCCGATGCAATTCGAGCACCTGATCCAGATCAACGATCCGGCCAATCCGCTGATCGTGCCCCTCACCCGCGCCCAGCTCTGGGCCGGTCTGCTGCGCCGGGTCGAGGATCCGCTGCCCTTTCTGCCGGGGCTGGAAAGCTGCTGGATCACCCGGAACGACGATGCCACGCTGTCGCGCATTCTCGATTTCGGTGCAGCGCAGATCGAGGATCAGGTTACCCTGGCCGAGGGCTTGTGGGTGCGTTTCGACATCCCGGCGAGCGGCGCGCACGCAGGCGGCAGTCTGACCATCAGCGTCGAAGAACCGCAGGCCGAGGCGCTGTTCCTGCGCTTTGCCTACCGTACCAGCCTGGGCGAGGCCGGCGCGGTCGAGGACCGGGCGTATGTCGAATACGTCAAATCGGCGTATTACCAATCCGACCTCGACACCGTTCGCATCATCCGTACGTTGGCCGCCGGCGGCACGCCGCAGTAGGCTCAGTCCGCCACCGGCACCGCGTGGCGCTCGACCACACGTCGCAGCACAAAACTGGAATGCACGCCGGTCACGCCCTTGATGCGGGTGACGCGGTTCAGCAGCAATTCCTGGTAGGCATCCATATCGACCACCACGGCCTTCAGCAAGTAATCCGCCGACTGGCCGGTGATGAGCAGGCATTCGATCACCTCCGGAATGGCGCGAATCTCCCGCTCGAAATTGTCGAACCGCTCCGGCGTGTGCTCGTCCATCGAAATCTGGATCAGCGCCATCAGGCTCAGCCCCAACCGCCGGGCATCGACCAGCGCATGGTAGCCGGCGATCACGCCCGCCTCTTCCAGCGCCCGTACCCGCCGCAGGCAGGGTGAAGGCGAGAGGCCAATGCGGTCGGCCAGTTCCTGATTACTGAGGCGCCCCTCGGTCTGAAGCAGACGCAGAATCTGCCGGTCGTAACGGTCGATTTGGATTGGATTGTTCATTCTCGGATTAATGCGCAATTTTCTTGCTTACTATTCTACATATTGAAAATATTTCTGCGCAATCTGGTCATTTCAGAGATCAATTCGCAAGCACCTGCCGGGCGCTTTTCGCTACCATGGTCATCAACATTTTCCTGTTTTGGAGCCACGCCATGTTGTCGCAGCCTCGCAGCAAATACGTCCCCTTCCCGCCCGTGCAATTGTCCGACCGCCAGTGGCCGCAGAAAGTGCTGCGCAACGCACCGATCTGGATGAGCACGGACCTGCGCGACGGCAACCAGGCGCTGTTCGAGCCGATGAACGGCGAGCGCAAGATGCGGATGTTCCGCACCCTCTGCGACATCGGCTTCAAGGAAATCGAAGTCGCCTTCCCCTCGGCCTCGCAGACCGAATTCGACTTTGTCCGCCAGTTGATTGAGGGCAACCTCATCCCCGACGACGTCACCATCGAAGTGCTGACGCAGGCGCGCGAGCATTTGATCCGCCGCACCATGGAATCGTTGAAGGGCGCCCGCCGCGCCATCGTCCATGTCTATAACGCCACCTCCCGACCCTTCCGCGAATTCGTCTTCGGCATGAACAAGGCCGAGGTCATCGACATGGCGGTCAATGCGGTGCGTCTGATCAAGCAACTCGCCGCCGAGCAGCCGGAAACGGAATGGGTTTTGCAATACAGCCCGGAGACTTTCAGCGCCACCGAAACCGATTTCGCCCTCGCCGTCTGCAACGCCGTCACCGCCGAATGGGGCGCCACGCCGGACAACAAGGTCATCCTCAACCTGCCGGCCACGGTCGAATCGAGCATGCCCAACGTGTACGCCGACCAGGTCGAACGCATGCATCGCCACCTCGCCCGCCGCGACAGCGTCATTCTCAGCGTGCATCCGCACAACGACCGCGGCACCGCCGTCGCCGCCGCCGAAATGGCCTTGCTGGCCGGTGCCGACCGCGTCGAGGGCTGCCTGTTCGGCAATGGCGAGCGCACCGGCAACGTCGATCTGGTCACGCTGGCGCTCAATCTCTACACGCAAGGCATCGCGCCGGGCCTCGATTTCTCGGACATCAACGCCGTCGCCCGCACCTACGAACATTGCAGCCAGCTGCCCATCCACCCGCGCCACCCCTACGTCGGCGACCTCGTCTTCACCGCCTTTTCCGGCTCGCATCAGGACGCCATCAAAAAGGGCTTCGCGGCGCAGCAGCCGGACACCTTGTGGAGCGTGCCCTATCTGCCCATCGACCCGGCCGATGTCGGGCGCAGCTACGATTCGGTCATCCGGGTCAACAGCCAGTCCGGCAAGGGCGGCATCGCCTACCTGCTCGAAGCCGAATACGGCCTTGTCCTGCCGCGCCGCCTGCAAGTGGAATTCTCCGGTGTCGTCCAGCAGCACGCCGACGAACATGGCGGCGAACTGGCCGCCGACGATATCTGGAATCTCTTTGCCGCCACCTATCTGGAGACAACCGCGCCGGTGCGCTATGTCGAACACCATCTGTTCGAGCACGGCAACGCGCAAGGCATCCGCCTCACCGTTGAAATCGAGGGTCACACCCACCTCCTCACCGGCGAAGGCAACGGCCCCATCGACGCCGCCGTGCACGCCCTGCGGCAGGTCGGCGTCGTCGCGCAGGTGCAGACTTTCGAGGAACGCTCGCTCGGCAGCAGCCACGGCTACGCCGACGCCCGCGCCTCGGCCTTCATCGAACTGCGCGGCGAGTCGGGTCAGGAACGCTACGGCGTGGGGATCGACGGCAACATCGTCACCGCCTCGATCCGGGCACTGATCAGCGGAGTGAACCGGATCGGGGGATTGGCGAGCGTAGCGGTTGCCGAGGCGGCTTGAATGGGAGGGCGGTTGCCCTCTTGCTGCCAGACTGGTCGCACATAACCGTCTCGACCCGGATTAGCCAGCAGTATATGGAAATGGCTGTGGTCAAACTACGGACGATGGACGTCTATTGGAACAGATGATTCGCGCCCAGCTTCTGCATGATCGAGCCAGCGCCGCCGGAGAACTCAACCTTGGCTAGCGCCCCATTTACTAAAGAGAGCTGGGGTGGCACGTGTCCAATGTCCAGGTCGTACAGCACTGGGCAATGGATACCACCTAGCACTGATCGTATGGCATCAATGTAACTAAAGTCATCCGCCGAATTTGCGTCAGGCGCGGCGCTCCTCCCAAGAAGAACGCCTTGCAAATCAGCAAACCACCCATTCTTGTCCAGTCCGTGCAACGCGCGGGCAAGCTCGAACGGTTTCAATTCAGCGTTTTCGAGGTAAAGCAATACCCCGTCAGTACCCGATGATCTTATGAATGCAGGCACGTTGCCGTATGACGTTCCTGCGAGCCTTGAAATTGAGTCGAGGCAGCCACCAATTAACCGCCCTTGCATGTTGAGCGGTGTCGCAGAACCGTCGAGACGCTTCCACTGTGTTTGTTTGCCTGGAATAAGACCTGCGGTTGGCGTATTCGTCCAGTCTGCTCCAACTGTTTCGAAGGAACTGGATGAATACTGACAAACGTCGGCAGGATGCGAGGAAGCGAGGACATTCCATACACCAGCGGTCGTGCGGTCAAGTTCCGCAGCACCGAGCTGCATAAGATTGGGGCCATGCAAGGTGGCCCATCCTGCAATCGTTGTGAGCGGAAGATGCAGCGTACTCAGATCGGAGAATCCAGAAAACCACTTGGCCGGTGTAGATGCCAGCACCTTGAAGTCAAGTCGATCAAGCAACTCGGTTGCAAGTTCACCTCCCCAGGGCGGCATTACCGCAGCAACATCAGAATCAGTGAGAAACCGCATTAACTCAGCAGCCCGCCGCTGCGGCGTAGCGCTTGTGCCCTTAAGCTGCTGGCGTAGGCACTCACCTTCCACAACACGGAAGCCACGTTGCCTCAGCACGGCAATCGCCAAATCTAGACGGGGATGCAATGGTCCAGGAACACCGGATGATGGTGCTGTAATCGCGATCAAGTCACCAGCCGCAAGCGGTTTTGGAAAATCTATTTTCATGGAATATGCGCAAACGCAAGGCCAGTCAAAATTCAGCTAACTAAGTCGACATGCTGTTAGATTAAGTCTGCATTGTGCCGACAATCTACGGATTTGCATAAAGATAGTTTCTTGCCGATCGCTAACAGACCCGAATCGATCAAGCCAAGCGATCAGGCTATGGAAAGCGCGCGCCCCAATAGTCACTCCACCCCCAAACTCGCCAAGTACTCCTCATAGCCGCCCAGGTAATCGACCACCGTCCCGTCGCCCTTGACCTCGATCACACGCGTGGAGAGTGAGGAGACGAATTCGCGGTCGTGCGAGACGAAGACCAGGGTGCCGGTGAATTTTTCCAGCGCGGTGTTGAGCGCTTCGATGGACTCCATGTCCAGGTGGTTGGTCGGTTCGTCCATCACCAGCACGTTGCCGCGCGCCAGCATCAGCTTGCCGAAAATCATCCGCCCCTGTTCGCCGCCGGAGATGACGCGCACCGGCTTTTTCACCTCGTCGCCGGAAAACAGCAGGCGACCCAGCGTGCCGCGGATCAGGGTTTCGACGTCGCCGCCCTCGCCGGCCGAGTCGCGCGCATCCTCGGCAATCCAGTCGGTCAGGCTGATGTCGGAATCGAACAGCGCGGCGTGGTCCTGCGCGTAGTAGCCCGGCTTGGCCTTCTCGGCCCACTTCAGCGCGCCGAATTGCGGCGCCAGTTCGCCCATCAGCAGCTTGAGCAGGGTGGTCTTGCCGACGCCGTTTTCGCCGATCACCGCGATCTTCTCGCCGGCGTGGATGGTCAGGGTCAGGTTGTTAAAAATCTTGCGCTCGCCGCCTTCGTAGGCGAAGGAGAGGTTTTCGATTTCCACCGCCTGCCGATGCAGTTTGTCCTTGTCGTCGAACTCGAAGCGAATCCACGGGTACTGGCGCGACGAGGGTTTGACGTCTTCCGGCTTCAGCTTGTCGATCAGCTTGAGGCGGCTGGTGGCCTGCTTGGCCTTGGAGGCGTTGGCCGAGAAGCGGCGCACGAAGGTCTGCAATTCGGCAATGCGTTCCTTGGCCTTGGCGTTGGCCGCCGACTGGCGTTCGCGGGCCAGCGCCGAGGCTTCCATGAAGTCGTCGTAGTTGCCGGCGTAGGTGGTGATCTTGCCGTAATCGAGATCGGCCATGTGGGTGCAGACCTGGTTCAGGAAGTGGCGGTCGTGCGAGATGATGATCATGGTCGATTCGCGCTGGTTGAGCACGTCTTCCAGCCAGCGGATGGTGTTGATGTCGAGGTTGTTGGTCGGTTCGTCGAGCAGCAGGATGTCGGGATTGGCGAACAGCGCCTGGCAGAGCAGCACGCGCAGCTTCCAGCCCGGCGCCACTTCGCGCATCGGGCCGTTGTGCTGTTCGGTGGGGATGCCGACCCCGAGCAACAGCTCGCCGGCCCGCGATTCCGCCGTGTAGCCGCCGTATTCGGCGAAGTGCGATTCCAGCTCGGCGGCGTGCAGGTAGTCGTCCTCGCTCGCTTCCGGATTGGCGTAGATGGCGTCCTTCTCCTGCATGCAGGCCCACATTTCGGCGTGGCCCATCAGCACCACGTCGAGCACGCGCATATCCTCGTAGGCAAACTGATCCTGGCGCAGATAAGCCATGCGCTCATGCGGGTCCTTGGAAACATTGCCGGCGGAAGCTTCGAGCGCCCCGCAGAGAATTTTCATGAAGGTGGATTTGCCGGCGCCGTTGGCGCCGATCAGGCCGTAGCGATAGCCCTCGCCGAACTTGACGTTGACGTTTTCGAAGAGGGGCTTGGCCCCGAACTGCATGGTGATGTTGGCGGCGACGAGCACGGCGAATCCTGATCCAAATTCTTGAAAAGACGCGGATTTTACCTGTTTTCCGGCAACTTCCGGCGACTCGGCTACAATGCGTCACAAATCTCTTGGAGAACGCCATGAGCGGACAGGATATCGACGAACGCAGTGCCTTTGCCATGTCGGGCTGGCTGGCCCTGCTGATCTGGCTCGCCGCCCTCGGCTGGCTGCTGTGGACCACCGTGCAGGCCCTGCCCTTCGGCGGCCCGCCGCTGCGCCTGATCGTCGGGGTTCCGGTGCTGTTGTTCCTCGGCAAGGGCTTCGTGATCCTGCAACCGAACATCGCCGTGGTGCTCACCTTTTTCGGTAAGTATGCCGGCACGCTGCGCGAAGATGGGTTCTTCTGGCTCAACCCGCTCTGCGCCCGCCAGAAGGTGTCGCTGCGCATCGCCAACCTCAACACGCCCACCCTGAAGGTCAACGACAAGGCCGGCAACCCGATTGAAATCGCCGCGGTCATCGCCTGGCGGGTGGCCGATACCGCCCGCGCCACCTTCGCGGTCGAGGACTACGCCGCCTTCATCCACATCCAGTGCGAATCGGCTTTGCGCGCTGTTGCCAGCACCCGTTATTACGATGGCGACAAGGAGGGCAAGCACTCACTCCGAGGCGATCTGGAAGCGGTCGTGCAACTGCTCACCGAGACCATACAGGAACACGTCACGCTCGCCGGCCTGGAGATCATCGAGGCCAAGATCGCCCACCTTGCCTACGCCTCCGAAATCGCCGGCGCCATGTTGCGCCGCCAGCAGGCCGAAGCGGTCATCGCCGCCCGCCAGCGCATCGTCGAAGGCGCGGTCGGCATGGTCAAGCAGGCGCTGGAAGAGTTGCAGCAGGCCGGCGTCGTCACGCTGTCGGAAGCGGATCGGGTCAAGCTGGTCACCAACCTCCTGACCGTGCTGGTGTCGGAAAGCGAGACGCAGCCGGTACTGTCGGTCCGCGACTGACCCGGGTTGGCGACGACGACACCCCCACGGCGCGAGCGCCCGCCACTATAATCGGGGCGCGCCGCTTCCCATTTGTTCCGATTCTCGCCCATGTCGCCCAAGGATGTCGTTCAACTCGGTCAGGTTTTCACCCCGGATTGCGTGGTCGACCTGATGCTCGGCCTGCGGCGCAACCGCGGTCGCGTGCTGGAGCCTTCGGCCGGGAATGGCGCCTTTTCCTCCCGCCTGCCCGGCTGCGTCGCCATCGAGGCCGACGCCCGGCATGCGCCGCCAGGTGCGCGGGTACAGGATTTTTTCGCCTACCCCGAACGCGAGCGTTTTGCGACCATCATCGGCAACCCGCCCTATGTCCGCCATCAGGACATCCGCCCGGAAACCCGCGATCTGCTCGATTCGCCGCTGCTCGATGCGCGCGCCAACCTGTACCTGTTCTTCATCGAAAAGGCCGTCCGGCATCTCGAACCGGGCGGCGAACTGATCTTCATCACCCCGCGCGATTTCCTCAAGACGACCTCGTCGGTCAAGCTCAACCGCTGGCTGGCGCAACTGGGCACGATTACCGATGCGGTCGAGCTGGGCGATGCGCGGGTCTTTGCCGGGGCCGTTCCCAACTGTCTGATCTGGCGCTTCGAGCTGGGGACGGTTTCACGTGAAACGCGCTTTGCGGAAGCCGGCGCCGGCGACGATCTCGCACTCGCCCTGCCGCATCTGCGCTGGCACACGCGACAGTTCGTCGAGGCCGGCGGTCATCTGATGTTTGCGCGCACCGCCTACGATCTGCATGTGCGCGACCTGTTCTCGGTCAAGGTCGGCGGCGTCTCGGGTGCCGACGACCTGTATGCCGCCCTGCCCGGCAACCGCGATTTCGTCTGTTCCGAAACGGTCAGCACCGGCCGCACCCGCCGCATGCTCTGGCAGGCCCCCGGTTCGACGGCCCCCGACCCGGCCCTGCTGCCGCACAAGGATCGCCTGATCGCCCGCCGCGTCCGGCCGTTCGACGAGCGCAACTGGTGGACCTGGGGGCGCGGCTACCCCGAATCCGACGCGCCGCGCATCTACGTTAACGGCCGCACACGCCGGCCCCGACCCTTCTTTCTGCACGAGTGCCGGCATTTCGACGGCGCCGTGCTTGCCCTGTTTCCGCACCGTCCCGGCATCGACCTGGCTGCCCTGACCGACGCGCTCAACGTGGTCGATTGGGCCGAACTCGGTTTCGTCTGCGACGGCCGCTACCTGTTCACCCAGCGCAGCCTGGAGCATGCGCCGCTACCGGCGGGCTTCCGCGCCTTCCTGCCGGGCGCGGTGTAAGATAGGCGCCTGCCCATTCAGACACCGCCCGTATGGTTCCTCATCTGACCACCGCCCTCACCGGCCCGATTCTCGAACTCGAACAACGCTTTCTCGAAAACGCCACCGCCATCGAACGCTGGCTGCGCGGCCAATGGCTGGAACACACACCACCCTTCTATTCGAGCTGCGACCTGCGCAATTCCGGCTTCAAGCTGGCGCCGGTCGATACCAACCTTTTCCCCGGCGGTTTCAACAACCTCAATCCGTCCTTCCTGCCGCTCTGCGTGCAGGCAGCGATGAGCGCCATCGAGAAGATCTGCCCGGAAGCGCGCAGCATCGTACTGGTGCCCGAGAACCACACGCGCAACCAGTTCTACCTGCAAAACGTAGCCAAGCTCGCCAGCATCCTGCGTCTCACCGGCCTCAACGTACGCATCGGCAGCCTGTTGCCCGAGATCACCGCGCCGACGCCGGTCGATCTGCCCAACGGCGAACAGTTGCTGCTCGAACCGCTGAAGCGCACCGGCAACCGCCTGGGCGTCGAAGGCTGCGATCCCTGCGCCGTGCTGCTCAACAACGACATGTCGGCGGGCATCCCGCCCATGCTGCAAGGGCTGGACGAGCAATATATCCTGCCGCCGCTGCACGCCGCCTGGGCAGTGCGCCGCAAATCCAACCATTTCGCAGCCTACGATCAGGTCGCGCAGGATTTCGCCACGGCTATCGGCATCGATCCCTGGCGCATCAACCCGGCCTTTTCGGTTTGCCGCGCCGTCGATTTTCAGGGCCGGCAGGGTGAGGAATGCCTGCGCGCCAACGTCGACGCGGTGCTCGAAATCGTGCGCGAGAAGTATCGCGAATACGGTATTTCCGAAACGCCCTATGTCGTCGTCAAGGCCGACGCCGGCACCTACGGCATGGGTGTGATGACGGTCAAAGATGCCTCCGAAGTGGTCGGCCTCAACCGCAAGCAGCGCAACAAGATGAGCGTGGTCAAGGAAGGCCTGGAAGTCAGCGAGGTGCTGATCCAGGAAGGCGTGCATACCTTCGAGACGGTCCGCGACGCGGTTGCCGAGCCGGTCATCTACATGATCGACCGCTATGTCGTCGGCGGCTTCTACCGCGTGCACACGGCGCGCGGCAAGGACGAGAACCTTAACGCGCCGGGCATGCAGTTCGAGCCGCTGGCCTTCACCACCGGCTGCAACCTGCCCGACTACGCCTGTTGCAACCCGGACGCGCCGCCCAACCGCTTTTACGCTTACGGCGTGGTCGGCCGTCTGGCCTGTCTCGCCGCCGCCATCGAACTCGAACGCATGGCGCCCGAATGAGCCCGGTGCGCGCATGGCGTGCGGTCGCCCTGGCAGCAGGGCTGCTCGGCCTGGTCTTGCTCCCGGCGTGCGTGCGCCCGCAGATGCAGCAGCAGGAGGCGTATGTTTTCGGCACCCGCGTCGAAGTCCTCGTTGCCGATGGCGACGAGGCCAAGGCTCGCCATGCGATCAACACGGTGCTGCGCGAATTCGAGCGGCTGCACCGCGAATACCATGCCTGGCAACCCTCGGAACTGTTCAGCCTCAACGAATCGCTGGCAAAGGGGCAACCCCGAACCGTCACCCCGGAACTGGCCGCTTTCATCCGCGAAGCGGCCGAACTGGCCGAGCGTGGCGACCACCTGTTCGATCCCGGCATCGGCCGCCTGATTGCGCTGTGGGGATTTCAGGCCGACGAGTTCAAGGCGCAATTGCCCGACCCCGCCGCCCTTGCCAAACTGGTTGCCCAAAAGCCCAGCGTTGCCGACATCCGCATCGAGGGCAATACGGTCAGTAGCGGCAATCGGGCTGTCGCGCTCGATTTTGGCGGTTACCTGAAAGGCGTGGCGCTCGACCGCGCCGCCGCCATTCTCAAACAGGAAGGCATTCACAACGCCCTCATCAACATTGGCGGCAATGTACTCGCGCTCGGCAACAAGCACGGCCGCAAATGGAAGGTGGGCATCCAGCATCCACGCCAGCCGGGGCCGCTGGCGGCGCTGGAGCTCGAGGACGGCGAAGCCATCGGCACTTCCGGCGACTACCAGCGCTACTTCGAGCTGGAAGGCAAGCGCTATCCGCATCTGATCGATCCGCGGTCGGGTTGGCCCGCCAGTCATACCCGCGCGCTCACCATCGTGATCCCGGCCGGCGCCAAGGCGGGTACCTACTCCGACGCCCTCTCGAAACCCCTCTTCATCGCCGGCACCGACGGCTGGCAAGCAATGGCACGCAAGCTGGGGGTCGGCATGGTGCTGCGCGTCGACGCCGAAGGTCGCATCCAGGTCACGCGCGCCCTGCGTCAACGACTGGAAACACGAGAGGCGCTCGATACGGTCGAGTAGGTCTTCATTTCCCCATTTTGCGTGATAAACTGGATACATGTCCAGTTATCGCCGCATTGCCCACCTCGACATGGACGCCTTCTTCGCGTCGGTCGAACTGCTGCGCTACCCCGATCTACGGGGCGAGGCAGTCGTGGTCGGCGGCGGACGCGCGCATCAGCCGCACATGGGACCGGATGGCCGCCGCGTTTACGCCCGCCTGCGCGACTATGTGGGGCGCGGTGTCGTTACCACCTCAACGTATGAGGCGCGGGCACTGGGCGTCCATTCCGGCATGGGGCTGATGAAATCGGCGGCACTGGCACCCGACGCGGTGCTGTTGCCCCCCGATTTCGACGCCTACCGGCACTACTCGCGCACCTTCAAGGCCGCCGTCGCGGCCGTCGTCCCGACCATCGAAGATCGCGGCATCGATGAAATCTATCTCGACTTCTGCGCCCGTCCCGACGACGACATGGCTTTGGCAGAGCGCCTGCAAGCCGCCGTGCGCGACGCCACCGGGTTGACGTGCTCGCTGGGCGTCAGCGTCAACAAGATGCTGGCCAAGCTGTGCTCCGATCTCAAGAAGCCGAACGGCATCACCCTGCTCGCGCCCGACGAAATTCCGGCGCGCATCTGGCCGCTGCCGGTGCGCAAAATCAACGGCATCGGCCCCAAGGCTGGCGAAAAACTCGCCCGCCTCGGCATCCACAGCATCGGCGAACTCGCCGCCACACCCGTCGACCGGTTGGTCCGCCATTTCGGCGCGCACAGCGGGCGCTGGCTGCACGAAGTCGCACACGGCATCGACGAGCGCCCGTTATCGACCGACGCCGAACCCAAATCGATCAGCCGCGAGACCACCTTCGAGCGTGATCTCGACGTGCAGCGGGATCGCGCCGCGCTGTCGGGCATCTTCACCGATCTCTGCACCCGACTGGCGGGCGATCTGCAACGGAAGGGCTATGCCGGTCGCACCATCGGCATCAAACTGCGCTTCGCGGATTTTCGCGCGGTGACCCGCGATTTCACGCTGCCTGTCGCCGTGGCCGACGCGCCGGCCATTCGCCGCGCCGCCGGCGAATGCCTCAAACGTATTCCGTTCGACCAGCGCCTGCGCCTGCTCGGCGTGCGTGCCGGCAACCTTGTCCCGCTGGCGGCGGCGAGCGAGGAACCCGGCGCTCAGGGCAAACTGGCCTTCTAGGGCGGCTCACGTCTCCACCCGGTTACGGCCATTCTGCTTGGCGCGATACAGGGCCGCATCGGCCTCGGCCAACAGCGCTTCGATGTCGGCCGCCTGTCCCGGCTCGCCCAGCGTGGCCGCCACGCCCAGACTGACGGTGTAGGCAGGCAAGGCGGCATCGCGCTTCTTTTCGATTTCCTTGCGGATGCGCTCGGCCACCTGCCGCGCTTCGACCAAACCGGTCTCGGGCAGGAGAATCACGAATTCCTCGCCGCCGAAACGGGCAAGGATATCGGGCACGCGCAACATGGCCCCGGTGCGCGCGGCAAAATCCTTGATGACCAGATCGCCGACATGGTGCCCGTACGTATCGTTCACCTTCTTGAAAAAATCGATATCGGAAGTCACCACCGCCAGCGCACGATGTGAGCGCTGACTTCTCGCCCACTCCACTTCCGTTCTCGCAAAGAAGGCGCGACGGTTCAGCGCCGAGGTCATCGGATCGCGCGTCGCCATGAATTCCAGAGCGGCGCGCAGGCGCTCGTTGGCCAGCAACACGAACCCGATGGAAAGTCCCAATACCCCGAGCGAAAACATGCCGAGATAGATCTGCTGAATCGGGTTATGGTCGAACAATTCGTCGCTTTCGCTCACCGCCGCAGGCAGTGTCGCAATGCGCCAGACCGCGACGACCACGCCCAAAACAAAGAAGGCCGCGAGAAAGCGGCTACCGAAGCCGGTTGGCCGCGTGCGCCAGGCCAACACCGCCCCGGCCGCGAAGAAGCCGATGTGCGCCAAGGCCATCACAAAGACGCGACCTTGATAATGCTGCGACCCATAGGTGAGCCAGACGATCAGGATCAGCAGCGCAACGTTGACATCCAGCGTCGGCCGCCAACGCACCGGCTTGCCCGAATAGCGGAGCAAGCCGACGATCAGCAGAAACTGCCCGACCAGCAGCAGGCCGGCAGCACCCACCACCGAGAAGACATCCGGCCAATATCCGCGAAGCGACGCCAAACCCGACGCGCAACCGATCAGCACGACGGCCTTGGCCCAATCCGCCAGACCGACGATATCCCGCGGAAAACTCTTGGCCTGCACCCACAACACCCAGGCGCAAAGCAGCCCCAGCAGATTGGCAACGAGCAGGAAGGTACGGGGATCGACGGTCAGCATGGTCATTGCACGGCAATCAGGACAGATCAGCCCGGACGACCGAAACATCCTGTCGCGCCGACACTGTCGCCAACAGTAAAAAGACCCAGCAAGAAAACTTGCTGGGTCGGGTTCGGTCGTCCCCGAAGAGACACCTTATTGTAGCAACGGCTCTCACCCCGGAAAGCTACAAGTGGCGTATTCTACCCGCTTTGGATAATGATGGGAGGATTTATGTCTACCCCCTACACGCTCGGTCTGGATATCGGAATCGCCTCTGTTGGATGGTGCGTGCTTGGCGAACAGCACATCATCGACCTGGGCGTACGCGCCTTCGACAAAGCCGAAACCGCCAAGGAAGGCGACCCGCTCAATCTGACCCGACGCATGGCGCGACTTGCCCGGCACCGCCTCGCCCAGCGCGCCTGGCGGCTCAAGAAACTTGCGCGCGAACTCAAGCGCCATGGCCTGATCGACGACAAACGCTTTTTCCAGCCCACCAATCCCACGGCGGTTTCCCCGTGGCAATTGCGCGTTCAGGGCCTGGACCGGAAGCTGGAACCCGACGAATGGGCCCGAGCCATTTTCCACTTGTGCAAGCATCGCGGTTTTCATTGGGTGAGTCGGGCGGAGGAAAAACAGGCTGAAGACGACGCCAAGAGTGAGGGCGGCAAGGTCAAACAAGGCCTGGCCGGCACCCGCCGACTCATGACCGAAAAGGGTTACCGAACCACGGCAGAAATGGTCCTGTCCGAGTTTCCCGATTCTCAACGCAACAAACAAGGCGAATACACGAAAGCGCTGTCGCGCGTTCTTCTCGGCGACGAACTCAGCAGACTGTTTGTTGAACAACGACGACTCGGCAATCCACAGGCTACTCCAGAGTTGGAAATCATCATCCTCGGCAAGGGTGACCGCAAGAGTGGCCTGTTCTGGCAGCAAAAACCGCCGCTGTCAGGGGCTGATCTGCTTCACATGCTCGGCAAATGCACCTTCGAGAAGTCGGAATACCGCGCCCCGAAGGCCAGTTTCACTGCTGAACGACATGTCTGGCTGACACGCTTGAACAACCTGCGCATCGTCATTGATGGCATCACACGCCCCCTCAACGATGCAGAACGGGCAATTGCCATGCCCCTGCCCTATCAACAGACCGGCGACTTCACCTACAAGCAACTGGCCGCCGCATTGAACAAAGCCGGCTTGCTACCGAAAGAGGGGTTCCGCTTCACAGGCCTCTCCTACCCCAGCGAAAAGCAGAAGACCGAAGGCAAGGCAAAAGATCCGGAAGGCGGCGCGCTAGTGAAATTTCCCGGCTGGCAACAACTCCGCAGCACCCTCAAGAACGCCGGGCTGGAAACCGAGTGGGAAGGTCTCGCGGCGACAGCCTTCGACGGTCAACCGGAGAAACTGGACGAAATCGCAAAAATTCTCAGCGTCTACAAGGACGATGACGAAGCCCGCACCGAACTCGCCAAACTGCCCCTGCCCAGCCGTGAGCGGATGATCGAGGCACTTCTCGACATCCGCTTCGACAAATTCCACGCGCTCTCCCTGAAGGCGTTGTACAAGATCGTGCCGTTGATGGAAAAAGGCATGCGCTACGACGATGCCGTTGCGGCCATTCCGGAATACGGTCACCACAGCCAGCTGCACAAGCCGGGCGAAGGCCAGCACAAGACCCTGCCGCCACTCTATGCCGGACGCGACAAGGATGGCCGCATGGTATTTGCCGACGACCCCGACATCCCGCGCAATCCGGTCGTGCTGCGTGCGCTGAACCAGGCGCGCAAGGTTGTCAACGCTCTGGTCCGACGCTACGGTTCGCCGATGGCGGTCAACATTGAAATGGCCCGCGACCTGTCGCGTCCATTGGACGAGCGGAACAAGATCAAGAAAGAACAGGAGGAATACCAGGCACGCAATGAAAGGGACAAAGCCTTGTTCGTTGAAGAGTTTGGACAGCCACCCGCTGGTGGTGAATTCGAGAAATTTCGTCTCTATCGCGAGCAACTGGGGAAGTGCGCCTATTCACAGCAAGCGATCGATCTTGGACGACTTCTGGAAGCCGGTTATACAGAAATCGACCACGCCCTGCCCTACTCGCGAAGTTTCGATAACAGCAAGAACAATAAAGTGCTGGTGCTTACCCGAGAAAACCGCGACAAGAGTGACCGCACCCCCTATGAATATCTCGGAGGCGCGACCAATGAACCGCGCTGGCTCCAGTTCGTGGCATTTGTCGAATCCAACAAAGCCTACCGCCTCGCCAAACGCAGCCGCCTGCTGCGAAAGGATTTCGGCCCGAAAGAATCCGAGGACTTCAAAGAACGCAATCTCAACGACACCCGCTACATCTGCCGCTTCTTCAAAAATTTCGTTGAGCACCACCTGAAACTGGATGCACGCAGCGACGCCAAGCGCTGCGTCGTACTGAGCGGACAAATGACCGCCTTTCTGCGCGCACGTTGGGGCATCAACAAGATTCGCAGTGAAAGCGACCGTCATCACGCGCTCGATGCCGCCGTGGTCGCGGCGTGCACACATGGCATGGTCAAGCGCCTGGCCGATTACGCAAAGAACCGGGAACTGGCGCCGGTCAGAGGCGGATTTGTCGACGCCAGCACCGGAGAGATCGTCGGAAAACAGTACTTCCCCGAACCATGGCCGCACTTTCACCACGAACTTGAGGCACGGGTGAAGATCGACGATCTCGAGTTGCTGCGCGAAGAGATGACTCGCCTCGGCAGCTATGACGATGCCGCACTGGATGCGCTGCGACCACTCTTTGTTTCTCGCGCCGTTCAGAGACGCAATGGCGGTGCAGCGCACAAAGACACCATATACGCCCAACCAGAGCGATTGTGTGCAACAGGCGGCGTAACGCAAAAGGTGCCGCTGGGCAGCCTGACGTTGAAGGATCTCGAGAATCTCGTCGATCCGCACCGCAACGAAAAACTCTATGCGGCAATCCGTGCCCGCCTGGAGGCACATGGCGGAAAGGGTGACAAGGCTTTCCCTGCCAGCGATCCACTCCGAAAACCCGACCGCGAAGGCAACCCGACAGGCCCGATCGTGCGCGCTGTGACGTTGGTGATCGACAAACTGTCAGGCATTCCGGTACGTGGCGGAATCGCCAAAAACGACACCATGTTGCGTGTAGATGTGTTTACAAAGGCAGCAAAGTTCCACTTGGTTCCGGTCTACGTTCACCACCGTGTCAAAGGCTTGCCGAACCGGGCAATTGTTCAAGCAAAAGATGAGTCTGACTGGAACCTGATTGACGATAGCTACGAGTGGCTTTTCTCGTTACACCCAAATGATCTAATTCGCATAACCCAGAAAGGAAAAACCCCAATTGTCGGCTATTACGCGGGATGCGACCGCGCAACCGGGAATTTGGCAGTCTGGATTCATGATCGAAACTCCGCTGTGGGGAATGACGGACTGATTCGCGGCATCGGTGTCAAAACCGCGCTAAACGTCGAAAAGTTTCACGTCGACATACTCGGCAACATTTTCCCCGCCAAACCGGAGCCGCGCCGTGGGTTGGCGTAGCGTGATGATTTCCCGGCCAGCCAGGCTGCGCCGGGAGCATTTTTCCCTCGCTATTGAACAGGAGCAAACGGCCTTTGTGCCCTTCGAGGACATTGCGGTCATCGTGCTCGATCACCGGGAAATCACACTCTCTCATCCGGTACTTTCCGCGTGTGCCGAATACGGAATCGGCCTCTACGCCACCGGCCAAAACCACCAGCCGAGCGGAGTCTTCCTGCCCTTTCTCTCACATTCCCGCACTACGCGCCTGATGCGCAAGCAACTCGACATCGGCAAACCCGTGGCCAAGCAGGCTTGGGCGAACATTGTCAGGCGCAAGATTGAAAATCAGGCGCAAAGCCTGAACCTGTCCAAGAAACACGGCGTGGATCGCATGAAATCCTATGCCAACCGCGTCCGCTCCGGCGACCCAGACCATCTCGAAGGGCAGGCGGCAGCCTACTACTTCACCCAACTATTTGGTCAAGGATTCCACCGCGCCGAAGAATGCTGGACCAACGCTGCGCTTGATTATGGCTACGCCGTATTTCGTGGAGCCATCGCCCGCGGTCTGGTTGCACACGGCCTGCATCCTCCTATCGGCTTGTTTCACGCCAGCGAACAAAACGCGTTCAATCTGGCCGACGATCTGATCGAGCCTTTCCGCCCCTTGGTTGACCTTCATGTCCACAACCACCATGCCGCTACGGAAGGCGGCCTGGCGCCGCAGGACAAGGCTTCGCTGGTCGCCCTGCTTAACGTGGATGTGGCCATGCCACAAGGCAGGATGTCAGCGCTTTCGGCAATCGAGTATGCTGTGGAGAGTCTCGCCCGCCTCTACGAACAGGATGATAGCAATCTCGATCTACCCAAATTGATCGGCCTGCACGCGCACGTGCTGGAATGCTGAGGCATGAGCCGGGAGACGCGACGTTTCATGCGACTGCTCGTCTTTTTCGACCTGCCCATGGTTACCAAGACCGAAAAACGCGCCTACGCACAGTTCCGCCGCTTCTTGCTCAACGATGGGTACGACATGATCCAGTGGTCCGTCTATGGACGACTGCTCAATGGCAACGACGATCAGGAGAAACACCTCAAGCGCCTGGTCGATAATTTGCCGCCAGCCGGATCGGTGCGCTGCATGACTGTGACCGAAAAGCAGTTTGCCGGCATCCGCCTACTGGTCGGAATGCCCTTGTTTCAGGAAAAAAAGGTTTCGGCTAATCAGATGCTGCTCTTTTGACGAGCGATTCCAACAAAAAAATTCCCCGCTCAGCCAGGCTGGGCGGGGAATCGGTCACAGCCAAATTGTAGCTTTCCGGGGTGAGAGAGGGAGCTACAACCCGGGCATCACGCATGCGCAGAATGCTGCGAATTGTAGCTTTCCGGGGTGAGAGAGGGAGCTACAACCGAGGCATTGACAGGGTATGGCTTACCTGAAATTGTAGCTTTCCGGGGTGAGAGAGGGAGCTACAACGCGTTCATCGACGCCTACCGCGACTTCTGGAATTGTAGCTTTCCGGGGTGAGAGAGGGAGCTACAACTCAGGAACGCCGTATCTATACGCACAATGCAATTGTAGCTTTCCGGGGTGAGAGAGGGAGCTACAACTGCTGGGGCCAAGGCAGGCCAAAGCTCCACAATTGTAGCTTTCCGGGGTGAGAGAGGGAGCTACAACAATCGCCGTGCAAGACATGGAAGCGGCCAGAATTGTAGCTTTCCGGGGTGAGAGAGGGAGCTACAACACCGCTTTGCCAAGCTGGTCAGCCTGATCGAATTGTAGCTTTCCGGGGTGAGAGAGGGAGCTACAACCGAAGGGCTCAAGGCTCAGGCGGGGGCAGTAATTGTAGCTTTCCGGGGTGAGAGAGGGAGCTACAACCCCAACCAGTTGGCAGGCCTGCCAGCGTAAAATTGTAGCTTTCCGGGGTGAGAGAGGGAGCTACAACACGAAACAGGCAGGAAACCCGCACGGATAGAATTGTAGCTTTCCGGGGTGAGAGAGGGAGCTACAACCTGGCGACGGTGGCAGGCAATACCGGGCGCAATTGTAGCTTTCCGGGGTGAGAGAGGGAGCTACAACCGCATTCGGCCTGTGCTCCGATCCAGTAGGAATTGTAGCTTTCCGGGGTGAGAGAGGGAGCTACAACAGAAAACTTCTATACAGAAACTCGCGTATGAATTGTAGCTTTCCGGGGTGAGAGAGGGAGCTACAACCTTCTCCGAACGCCAGGCGAAGGAAGCGAAAATTGTAGCTTTCCGGGGTGAGAGAGGGAGCTACAACTTGCCAGATGACGGGAATCAAATTTGAATAAATTGTAGCTTTCCGGGGTGAGAGAGGGAGCTACAACCCATATGCGGCCCGTACCTATGCCCGCCGTAATTGTAGCTTTCCGGGGTGAGAGAGGGAGCTACAACACGTCTGGGTAAATCAACCACTCCCGAGGAAATTGTAGCTTTCCGGGGTGAGAGAGGGAGCTACAACAACAGCGAAGCCGTGTGGTCGGAAGGCAAAAATTGTAGCTTTCCGGGGTGAGAGAGGGAGCTACAACCCATTGAGCTGGGCGATGGCAAGGACGAAAAATTGTAGCTTTCCGGGGTGAGAGAGGGAGCTACAACTCATACGCGCAAGGTTAGGCGACGAGGCCGAATTGTAGCTTTCCGGGGTGAGAGAGGGAGCTACAACTTCGACCTCGCAGACAAACTCGGCACCGGCAATTGTAGCTTTCCGGGGTGAGAGAGGGAGCTACAACATTCTTTTCGATGATTGCGATTTTCCCAGTAATTGTAGCTTTCCGGGGTGAGAGAGGGAGCTACAACCACACGAAAAGGCATATTGGCTTGCCGACAAATTGTAGCTTTCCGGGGTGAGAGAGGGAGCTACAACCGACCAGGCGCTGGGTGTAATGCTGCGAATAATTGTAGCTTTCCGGGGTGAGAGAGGGAGCTACAACTTGCCTGGCGCAACAGGTATTGCACCTTGGAATTGTAGCTTTCCGGGGTGAGAGAGGGAGCTACAACCGCCCAACAGGTCGAACAGTTGGGCGAAAAAATTGTAGCTTTCCGGGGTGAGAGAGGGAGCTACAACCGGCGGTACGCGGCGTGGTCTTGCCGTCATAAATTGTAGCTTTCCGGGGTGAGAGAGGGAGCTACAACATCATGAGCCTTACGTCGCAACAGGAAGCCAATTGTAGCTTTCCGGGGTGAGAGAGGGAGCTACAACCTTATGCATCAGCAGGCGTAACGACTTTCCAATTGTAGCTTTCCGGGGTGAGAGAGGGAGCTACAACCGGCTTCACGCTCGACCCATGCAGCGACGGAATTGTAGCTTTCCGGGGTGAGAGAGGGAGCTACAACTTTGCGTGCCGCGCTACTTAATAGCGCACCAATTGTAGCTTTCCGGGGTGAGAGAGGGAGCTACAACATCATGAGCCTTACGTCGCAACAGGAAGCCAATTGTAGCTTTCCGGGGTGAGAGAGGGAGCTACAACCCTGTCGTACCGTTCCACCTGCTTCCGCTGAATTGTAGCTTTCCGGGGTGAGAGAGGGAGCTACAACTTTCGGCTTCTTCTTCGCTGATTAGCGGGTAATTGTAGCTTTCCGGGGTGAGAGAGGGAGCTACAACCGTCGGCGTCGTATCAGGGCGGCGCGCAAGAATTGTAGCTTTCCGGGGTGAGAGAGGGAGCTACAACCACGTGTTTTGATAGCCAGCTTGCCTGGGTAATTGTAGCTTTCCGGGGTGAGAGAGGGAGCTACAACCACTGTCCTCGTGTGTCAATCAACGTGGCGATTGTAGCTTTCCGGGGTGAGAGAGGGAGCTACAACCGGGTACGAATATACAGTAGTGCCACTGATAATTGTAGCTTTCCGGGGTGAGAGAGGGAGCTACAACCTCCGCAATCGACGCGCTCTATTCCACCTAAATTGTAGCTTTCCGGGGTGAGAGAGGGAGCTACAACGGCAACGGCGTCGTGGCGCTGTGCGCTGCGAATTGTAGCTTTCCGGGGTGAGAGAGGGAGCTACAACTGAACCTCATCCCACTCCCCTACAAGATCCAATTGTAGCTTTCCGGGGTGAGAGAGGGAGCTACAACCCGCATCGCTTGCGAAGCGGCGATCTTCCTAATTGTAGCTTTCCGGGGTGAGAGAGGGAGCTACAACGCCCGCCAAGTTCGGATTCGACTCCGTCAAAATTGTAGCTTTCCGGGGTGAGAGAGGGAGCTACGGCTACCCTGGCCGATGCAGCCGAACCACCTTGGCGAGACCGCCTTGTGCGGTTTCGCGGTAACCGGAACCGAGATCGCGGCCGGTTTCCCACATGGTCCTGACCACATCGTCGAAGGAAACGACATGCCCGCCGTCCGACAGCAGCGCATAAGTCGCGCAATCCACCGCGCGCACGGCCGCCATGGCGTTGCGTTCGATGCAGGGGATTTGCACGAACCCGTCGATAGGATCGCAGGTGAGGCCGAGGTGGTGTTCCAGCCCCATTTCGGCGGCATATTCGATCTGGCGCAGCGAACCGCCCAGCAGTTGCGTCGCGGCGGCAGCAGCCATCGCGCAGGCCGTGCCCACCTCGCCCTGGCAGCCGACTTCCGCACCTGATATCGAGGCGTTCCGCTTGACCAGATTACCGATCAGACCGGCCGTGGCCAACGCCCGCAGGATCGCCTCGTCCGATGCGCCCTGATGGTGCCGCGCGAAATACAGCACGCTGGGCAGGACACCGCACGATCCGCAGGTCGGCGCCGTGACGACTTCGCCGCCACCTGCGTTCTCTTCCGACACCGCCAGTGCATAGGCGAACAACATGGCGGTCTGCCGAGTCGGGCCCCCGCCGTTCATGGCCTCGGCTTTGGCGTAATAGCTTTTGGCGCGGCGCTTCAACCCGAGCGCGCCCGGTAGCACGCCTTCGGCGGCCAAGCCCCGGTCCACCGTGCCTTGCATGGCACGCCAGATATTCCGCAAGAAATCCAGAATCTCGCCGCCCTCGTTGCGAATGACGAGATCGGGCAGCGTCAGTGCCTCGCGCTCGCATACCGCCAGAATCTCCTGCAATGCGGCATAGGGATAGACCGGGGTGGCGGCGTCGGAATCCGCCACCTCGCCCGCCAGTGCACCGCCGCCGATCGAGAACGCGGTGTACGACCGCACGACCCGATCTTCGGCATCGAGCGCCTCGAAACGCATACCGTTCGGGTGGCGAGGCAAGCTGATATGGGCCGCCCAGACGATCTCCACCGGCAGCGGCGAGAATGGCCCGGTCACCGCGATGTCGGTCAAATGCCCTCGTCCGGTGGCGGCCAGGCTGCCGAAGAGATGCACGCGAATGCCCGCCACATTGGCCGGCAGGGTTTGCCGAAACGCTTCCGCCGCCAGGCGCGGCCCCATGGTGTGGCTGCTGGAGGGACCGATTCCGATGCGGTAGAGCTCTTTGAGGGATTTCATGAACAGTGCCTGGCCACCATGGTGTATTTCATTCGACAGCTTGCGCGCCAAAAAGCTCAAACGCGCTCAAAATTGCCGAATTCTATGCCTTTGCCGCGAACCAGTGGCCAAGCACGGCCTGGAGTTCTGTCGGGTTCACCGGTTTGGCGAGAACGAGGTACCCCTGTTCCTCCGCCACCGCCAACTCGGGCGATTCCAGTTCACCGCTGATCATCGCGCCGCTTGCCGCCGGCAAACGCTCGAGCAGGGCACGTAACACTTCAAATCCGCTCTCGCCCGAGCGCAGGCGCTGATCGCAGAAAATGGCGTCCGGCGTCAATCCGGCGTCGAGCAGTCCAAAAGCCTGGCGCCCAGAATCGGCACAGGCGACCTTCAGCCCCCAGGCATCCAGCATGGTCGCCCAGGCGCTCCGGACCAAGGGATCGTCATCGATGACAAGACAGCTCCCCGACCAGAGCGGCTGCGCTTGAGTGCTGGCGGGTTCATGCAAACCTGCACTGGCTGGTGGTTGCGCCAGGGTAGTTGCCGGCAGTTGTATCCAGAAACAAGATCCGCTGCCCTCGCGGGAGCGGAATCCGTATTCAGCTCCCATCAGCGCACAACATCGCGCGACAACGGCCAACCCCAGGCCATGCCCGGCGCTGTCGATATCCCAGGCATGTTCGTTGCGGAAATAGGGCGAAAAAATGTTGGCGCTGTCGCCGGTCGCGATACCGATACCGCTATCCCACACCTCGCATCGCCAGCCACCGCCTCGTCGCCGTATGGCGAGCAGAATACCGCCCTCTCGCGTATATCGTAGGGCGTTGTGCAGCAGGTTGCTGAGCGACTGGCGCAACAGTGTCGTATCGGCCAGCGCAACAGCAAGGCCCGCCGGGAGATGGACGCGAAGTTCCAAGGCACGATTGCGCGCCTCCTCGCGGAAGATGGTCGCCACGGTGGTCACGACCTCGGCCAGATTGATGGCTTCGGTCTTGATCTGCACGCGACCGCTCTCGATTCTCGACAGGTCGAGCAAGGCATTGAACATTTGGGTCGCCGAACGCACGCTTTGCCGCAAATCAGCCAAGGCTTGATGGAGCGCTGGATCCCGGTTGTTCCGCGAAATCGACTCGATCAGGAAACCCATGGCATGCACCGGCTGGCGCAGATCGTGGCTGGCCGTGGTCAGGAACAGGTTCATGTCGTATAGGGCTTTTTCGGCTTGCTCCTGAAGCACGATGTTTTTCAGGAAAAACTGGTGTGAAATCGCCGAGTGCCTGAGCATGGTCAGGGTGTGAAGCAAAGCCAACGGAAGGACGTAGTGCCAGTGATCAGGAAAACTGAAGGGCAACAGCATCGTCACGCCCCCCCAGCCGGTCAGGAAAAAACATCGGAACACCGACAGCACAGGCGACGAATGCACGGAATTCCCGGCGACGATGGCCGCGACCGCACAAAAATAGACCAGTTGGAACTCGAAAGAGGCATGGCCGGCCGTCAGCAAAGGGGGGATGACCATACTGAAGCCGTAACCTAGCGCTATGCCCTGCACGACTGGCAACCATCGGCGCCAAGTCGTTACGTGACGCCGTTCTGCACGCTCACGCTGGTAGCGTCGATATAAACTGCGAAGCGCCAGAAAGCCTGCGAGATACCACCCAGACCATAGCATCAGCACGAGCGGATTCTGGCCAAGGTGGATGTACCAGGCAATAAAGGGCAGGCCAACGATGACCATCGCCCCAAAACCGTAATTGATGCGCGAGAACGCGACATCGAGCAGCCCCACTCGTCCGGCCGGGCTGATACTGGCGTAGCTCAGTTCATTGGTGTTGTCTGCCCCAGGGCTCTTATCGGGCTCAGGCATCGATCCGCTTTCCTCGCAGCCGTGTAATCAATTCGATGCGGTTACGCACCCCCAGCCGCTCAAAAATGCCGCTCACATGTTCCTTGACTGTTTGTTCAGTCAGCGAAAGCATTTGCGCAATACGTTTGTTGGGCAACCCCTTGAGCATCAACGCCAGCACCTCGCCCTGGCGAGGCGTCAGACCCAGCTCGGCGGCACTCAGAGGAAGTTCTCGCGCCTCCTCGCCGCCCAGGCTGGCGCAGGGGGCGTCATCAAACCAGACCTCGCCACGCAAAATGGCCGAGACAGCCAACGCAAAGTGGGCCGGTTCGACATGTTTGGGCAGGAATCCATCGACTGCCAGCCGACGCACCTTGTCGCGGATGGCCACGTCGCCATCGCCGCTGATCACCAGCAGGCGGGTCGCCGGATAATCCCGGCGAAGTCTTTCCAGAACCGGCAAGGCCGTACCGCCCGGTAGCCAGAAATCGACCAGGGCCAAAGTCGGCGCCCCATGTCTTTCGATGTGCTCCCAGAGATCGCTCGCCCGGCAGATCGCGTCGGCCTGCGCACACCCGCAGTAGGCACGCAGATAGTCCGCAATCCCGCGCGCGACCAGAGGGTGATCATCAATAACCAGGGCAGAAGTGTTGTCGGTAGGATCCATGCGGGCCAATCAATAGATACGGCATCAGAGCGGCGAAACGGGAGAGCGCCAGGGTCACAGCGTATCAAAAGCGCCGCGCAACATCACCCCTACCAGAGTCGGGTTTCCGACAACCTTGCGCTGCCCAAGAATGATACCGCGCCCTGCACCGAACCCCAGTGTACGTCAGCGACATATGTATCAGCGGGCGCAGCAGGACCGGAACATCAGTTCGCCGGTCAATAGCGTCGCCGCGAGGTGTTCCGCCTGTCGGAACCCCTGATGAACAACGCGAGACCCCAATGGAAGGAGGTAAAGCATGAACTGGCTGCTGAGGCTACGCGCAAAACTCGCCTGGATCTGGCGCGTCGGGTTGATAGATCGAACAACCGCCTTTCAGTGGGAAATGGAGGCCGCGCGGGTGGAAGCGCTGATGCAAGCCGCGCCACGCGGCCGAAGAAACCAAACCAGGTGAACCTGGGCCGAGTATCACCGCCCCTTTCTGTCTCAGGAGATAGTATGAAAACGATCAACCGAGTAGCCCTGTGTGTGGCGCTGGCCACGACAGTGAACGCGCCGACACTCAGCCTTGCCCAGAGTATCCCGTTGCCGCCGCCCGACAGTACCGACCCGGTAACCACAAAGCTGATGCAGGGATTTCCCCCGCCGCCAGACAAGATCGTCCGGCTCGATAGCGTGCTGAAATATCCGAACGCGCGCTGGGTGGTTCAAAACCTGCGGCAACTCGGCCCGACAACCCAGATATGGCGCGGAAACACCCCGCGCAGCACCTTCGGTGTCAAACCACGCGATCTCGATCCGCTTACCTTCGAGGGTGCCGGGGGCGAGCGGATTTCAATCTCGGATTGGCAACGGAACACCTATACGGACGCCCTGCTGGTGCTGCACAAGGGGCGAATCGTCTACGAAAAATACTATGCCGGACTTCAACCCCATCAGACGCATGTTCTTTGGTCGATGAGCAAATCGCTCACCGGGCTCCTGGCCACCGAACTGATCAAGGAAGGCCGCCTGGACCCCAACGCCGTGGTATCGAGCTATCTCCCGGAACTGGCCGCCAGCGCATATGGCGACGCCACGGTGCAACAGGTGCTCGACATGACGACCGGCGTGAAATATGCGGAGGATTTCAGCAACACCGGTTCCGCCGTATTTCAGTACCTGATCGCCTCGGGTCTGGTACCTGCGCCCGCCCAATATCCTGGTGCAAGGAATCTCACTGAGTTTCTGGCCACCCTCAAAAAAGAGGGCGAACACGGTCTGGGATTCAACTACAAGTCAGCGGATACCGAAGTCATCGGCTGGGTACTCCAGCGAATCACCGGCAAGAGTTTTGCCACCCTGATATCGGAACGGCTCTGGATCCCTCTGGGCGCCGAGGAAGATGCCTCCGTCTGGAATGACGCGATCGGGATGCAAGCTACCAGCGTCGGCATAAGCGCCACCTTGCGCGATCTGGGGCGACTGGGCGAAATGCTCCGCTCAGACGGCCAGTTCAACGGCAAACAGGTGGTTGCAAAATCGACCGTTGCGGAACTGCGAAAAGGCGCCGACCCCGACAAATTCAGGGCGGCCAAGCCCCCTCAGCGCGACGGCTACTCCTACCACAATCACTGGTGGATTTCGCACGACAAGGACGGCACTTATGAAGCCAAAGGTTTGATGGGGCAACACATCCACATCAATCCTGCCGCCGGGGTCGTCATCGTCAAGCTGTCTTCGCACCCGGTGCCCAATACCCTGTTTACACACACACTGGACCGCCAGGCGTTCGCCGCCATCGCCGCCGCTCTGCAATAACGCACGGACACCCCGAAAGGCACGGGACGACCGATGGGGGTGAGCGGATCGAGGCTCACCCCCTACCAGAGTCGGGTTCCCGAAGGCAGGGCGCTAGCTGAGAATCTAGTGGTGTTCCGCCAAGCTGCCTCACGCCATTGTCACGGTCCGACATAGGCGCCGTGCAGCCCGAGGCGCTTCTCCGCAAACTCGCGAAGATAACGAGCACATCGATTTGCTGACCTTGGTTGAGCCATATGTGGCCGAGGTCGGTGCTCCATAGATATCCCACTCAAACTCAATCCCCTCACGGAAAGGAAACACCATGAACGCTCACAGATTGCCGGCGCTGGTCGCATTCTCGTCGCTGACTGCCATTTTGATTGCCATGATCGCTTTCATCTCGCTGACCTCGCTGTCGGGCTGCGCCAGCAACCCGTCCAACGGCGCCGGACAGGACAATAGCAAGGCCATTAAAAAGATTTCGATGGCCATCGGCGTCGAAACCAGCGAATTCGCCATCGTGAAACAACAGGCCAGCGATGCTCCCACCGGCTACGACGGAATCGAATATACGGTGAAGACAACCTCGGGAAGGACCTACAAGTGCGAAATCCTGGAACCCTCCGGTGTCGGCAAAATCGCGACTCTGGGCATGGCCAGCGGTGCGGACGCAATGTGTACGGACTTTACGCCGGGCAGCAAGGATAAGGGCCGTGCCGACAAGCCGGTTTGCAACGCCCTGCTCAAGGCTGCCGGCAAGTGCTGAACGCGATCCGCCCCTCTTGAAACAAGCGCCTGCCGCTGCCGTCGGGCAAGCGGCAGGCCGGATCGATCAGGCAAGGGACCGCACGTTCCGTTTTCGCTGCGTCCAGCCCAGCAGCCCCATCCCGGAAACCAGCAACAGGGGAAGCGACGGTTCCGGCACCAAGGCACGGCGCGAATACGTCAGGTTGTCGATCATGAACCCGTCGTAACCTGCCGCAAAATAGATCGTATCGACCAGGCCCTGATAACCGGAGGCTATCCAATCCAGTCCGCCCGACATGGGGTCGGCAATGCGGTGGACCAGTTGCCCCTGGTAGTACAACAGAATGCCTGTGGTGATGTTGGCCGGAACATCGGCGTTGAAAAAATAGGCGCCCTCGAAAATCACCGGGCCGTCGGTAAACCGCAGCCCGCCCTGGCCATCGTCCCATCCGAGCCCGTCGTCAGGCGCCGTATTGAAGCCGCCAAACGAATACTGCCCCTGTCCGCCCGGAATATAGAGGTTCTCCCGAACCGATCCGATGTCCCGCCAGCCGGAAAGGCCGCCATAGCCATCATAAATCGGGGTCGAACCAAGGTCCTCAAATTTCACCGTCACTGGCGTCGCATGAACTGCGGTCACCGTGGCGAGGCCGAGAAGGCACACGCATCTGGCCAATACATTTCGGATTTGCATGGATTCTCCTCATGAATGAATGTCGATCCTGGCCGGAACGGCAGGAGCTTCCCGAATTATTGAATGAGCATGCCAGAAGAGGAACCCTACTCCAGTAGGGCAGCCCGAATGCTGCCGTTTTGCTAATTTCTTCGTTGATCCGAAAGGCGGCGCGCCGAAGTGGCGAAACGCCCGTTCCGCCTGGTGCAACAACGACTTTTCAGCAATTCCTGGAGAACCACGCATGCCATTCCGCCCGACTCACCCTCGCACTCCCAACTTCACCCTAGAAGAGCGCCGTGCGATGTTCCGGACCTGGATCGGACGATCGATCACACCCATGGCGCTGGCGCTGGCAACGTTGACCACCGGCTGTGCAAGCTTGCCTGGCACCGAAACCGAAACCGTGGCGGGACGCCACATCGAGTATGCGTTGAGCAAGCTCGGTCCGCAGACGGTGGTTTTCGAGAATGGCCTGGGCGGCACTTTGAACTGGTGGGCAAAAGTCGTTCCTGACGTATCGAAATCAGCCACCACCTTTGCCTACAATCGACCCGGTTACGGCAGTAGCGAGCGGGCCGCGACGCCTCGGGATGGCGCGCACATCGTCGACGAGCTTCGCGCAACCTTGCGCAGCAAAGGGCTGAATCCGCCCTATGTGCTGGTTGGGCACTCGCTAGGAGGGCTTTACATGCAATTCTTTGCCAAGCGCTACCCGGACGAAGTAAGCGGGCTGGTGCTGGTCGATTCCACCCATCCGGCGCAGCTTCGTGGCAGCGGTAACCCCGAGCAATGGCCCGCCTGGTTTCGAGTCGCGTTCGCGCTCGCTACCTCGGCGGTTGAGCGCGAGGAATTGCAGGCCCTCGACGCGACCGGCGAAAGCGTTCTGGACTCGCCACCTTTCACGGATAAGCCAGTGCTGATTTTGAGCGCTTCGAAACCCATGCAGGAGACATCGGAACTGGCTAATTACGCCAACGAAATGCGGCGCGACCTGGCACGTTTGTACCCAGGCTCCCGGCATATCTGGGTGGATAGCGGACACGGCATCCCGCTGGAGAAGCCCGACGCCGTTATCGCCGCGATCTACGAGGTTCTGGCGAACGGGCGCGCAACCCCTTCCAGATGATCCACTCCGCCACAATCGCATTGATGGCCCAGCCCCCCCCCCATGCACAAGGTCCGCAACAGTTCCCCCTGTAGTTCTGGGAACACGAACCAGGGAATGTGAGTGAACACTTGCGTTCCCGCGCCCAGACCAAGAGCGTAGGCTCGAATCATCCAGTTGCGATGGGAGCCAAAATCCCGACGATAGGCCGCAAACACACCGCGGCACAGCGCAAAAATCGTCGCTACCCCAACCACAAGGCGGATGAAATAGAGTGCATCACTGTCGTAGTTCTGCGTGGCGCGCGGATAGAACAAGGTCATCCACAGTCCAGACAGAGATGCCGCCAGCCCGCACGCAAAGCAGATTCGTCCGATCAAGGCATGCCGGTCCGACTTGTACGAAAACTGGAAGGCGGCCCCTACGGCGTACATCAGTGAAGCCACAATATGAGTGACCACCGGAAGGGGCGCAGCAAAAAAGCGCGCATTCTCGGCTGTTATCGTGGTGGTGGTCGATAGTTCGCTCAGACGAAAAAGTCCTCCTGCCGCCGGCACCAGGCAGAGCGCCAGCAAACCTAGCAGCAGCGGCCACGAGTTGGATGGTCGGAGAGGAGTCGTTTCCATCAATCGGCCCTCCCCTCTCATCACGACTGAAGCGACTCGAAGTGCCGGAACAGTGCGAGCTGATAGGCCGCGAAATCGATGAAACGCTGTTCGGCGCCGCTCGCACGCAAAAAAGTGAGCTGTCGTTCGTGCTGTTCGACATAGTCTTTCGGGTCGTTCCAACCCTTGATGACCTCGCCCGTCAAACTGGCATGCTCGGGCGACGGACCGATGAAATCGAGATACTCCTCGGGGGGAAGCGCGCCGGCGTCGCGCAATTCATCCGCCATGTTGACCAGATCGGTGTAAGAAATATGGCGCAGGTTGTAGCGCTCCATCACCGACCTCGCTTGCGTATCACTGCCGCCGGCCCATTCGGCAAGCGTTCTGGCGGGTTGCGAGAAATTACCACGCGCTGTCGCCAGGCCATCTGGCGAGGCCGCCGCTACCCCCGATTCGCTTGACCGCTTGTGATCGACTGCTACGTTCAACTGATAATTCACAGCACTGACGAACATGATCCTTCCTCGAGACTTCGCGGGCTGCATCGTTTCGATGCGGAGCCGGCACATCATGGGGAGGCGGTGTTTCTTCACCACCTCTGGCGGCCAGCTTAGCGCACCAGCAAATCGCCTTCGACCCTACTGAGGTTGGGTACGGAAAAAAGGTCTGCACAGAACAACTTCCGTTGACCACACCAGGATGCTGCGCAAGTCATGCGTCGAACCGGCCCGTGTAGGAAATTGCTTACCCCAAAAGACAACTTTCCCTACCCCCGAATCATCCACGGCTGATAACGCAGGATTCGATACCCGGAGATGCTTGGCGGCATGCTTACCTCACCCGCCTCACATCTTCCAGACGGAGAACCGGCCATGATTACTCATCGCCGCCCAACCACCGCCCAGGTTCTACCCGAACCTGACTTTCGCTCGCTGGCGGAGAACTCCCCCGATCTCATCCTGCGCTTTGACCGTATCGGCCTGCTGACCTACGCCAATTCCGGCGCCTTGCGCTTTGGCAATCGCTGTCTGGGAGAGATCTATGGCCTGCCGCCGGAAGCCTATGGCGTGCTGAAACCGGAGGATGCTCGCCGCCTTTCGCGTCACATCGAGGAGATCGGGTGTACCGGTTTGCCACGCGAACTGGAATTCAGCCAGGTAATGGGTCGCGAAGGCAGTCACCTGCACTTGCGACTGGTACCAGAATGCCAGGCCAACGGCGCCGTAACTGGTGTTCTGGTCTATGGGCGGGACCTTTCCGAGTCGCTGGATAGTCGCCATCACCCTCGAACCTCGCACGACCTGTTACGACAATTGGTTATCCGTCGTCAGGAGGAACAGGAAGCCATGCGGCGGGACATCACGCATCGCATCCACGAAGATTTCGCCCAGGAGCTCTCCGCGCTACGCCTGCAACTGAAGCTCGTTGCACTGGCCAATGCGGCACCCCACCCGGCAATGGAAGAAGCGGAAGACATCATTTCCCGATGCATTGCCCGCATGCGCGACATGGTAAAGACCTTGCGTCCCAGCGTGCTCGACGTCGGGATCGTGCCCGCCTTGCACTGGCTCGCCGACGATTTCTATCGCGGCCTTGAACTCGAGCTCAGCTTGCACTTGCCTCATCAACTAGCGCTCAACGAAACCACGACCACGATGCTGTTCCGCGCCGCCCAGGAGGCCTTGCTAAATGTGGCACTACATGCGGCGGCCACCCATGTCAGCATAGGCTTGCAGGATCAACGCGGCACGCTCGTCATGCGCATTGAAGACAACGGGAACGGCTTCGATGCCAACGAGACTCCGCCCGAAGGGGCTGTCGGTCTGCTGGGCATCGCCGAGCAGGCGCGCCACCTGGGCGGCGACCTCCTGATCCGCTCCACACCCGGCGTCGGCACCTGTCTCGAAATCCGGCTCCCCGTCCGTCCGCCGCTTCACGCCCTGTAAGCCTTTTCCTACCCCGCATTCATCCACTCCTGATAAGCGATTCAGCCAAGCCCGATATTGCGCGAACCCCAACCGCGCGATGCTTACACCCACTCGCAACGGATTACGACATGCAAGCACACACACTCTCGAATCAAGGCTCACGCGACGCCACCGGCGAAGCGACAGTGCGTCCCGACGGCGGTCTATGGCTCATTGTCCTCACCACCCTGCTCGGCGCATCGTTGATCGCCGCCGTCGGTCGGGGTTCGCTGGAGTCCGCCATCGGCGCGCTGATCTTTGCCGCCACCAGCCTGCCATTGGGGTGGACCGCGCGTCGCATCGCCCTCAACGCTGCCCGGCAAGCCGGTCAGGCGGCGGTGGCGGCCAGCCAGGCCGAACTGGCCGATTTCAGGCGCCAGCAGATACAGGGGCTCGATCAGCTTTGCCTGAAAGTTCTACCCATCTGGTCCGGCCAGGTGGAGATGGCCCGCTCGCACACCGAAGACGCGGTGATCTCCCTGGCCAACCGGTTCGCCGACATCAGCCAACGGCTCCAGGCCTCTATCGCCGCCAATCAGGCCTCGGGCGGCGACACCGGAATGGTCACGCTGCTGACCGAATCGCAGGGAGAACTGGATTCCATCGTCGTTGCGCTGCGCGACGCCTTCAACATCCGATCCAATATGCTCACAGAAGTCAGCCAACTGGCCAGCCACACCGATGCCTTGCAACGCATGGCCAACGATGTCGGCGAAATCGCCAAACAGACCAATCTGCTGGCGCTGAACGCCGCCATCGAAGCCGCTCGCGCCGGCGATGTGGGCCGAGGCTTCGCCGTCGTGGCGGACGAGGTGCGTAAGCTCTCCACCCTCTCCGGCGAGACGGGCAAGAAAATCGGTGAAACCGTCCGCATGGTCAACCAGGCCATCGGCGACACCCTGAAACTTTCCCAGTCCTATGCCGAGCAGGACGAGTCGCTGGTCAATCATTCCGGCGCCGTCATCGAGCACGTCGTCTCACGTTTCAGCGAGCGTGCCACGGCACTGACTGCTTCATCCGAAGAGCTGTGTCAGGAAAGCCAGGCCATCGGCATGGAAATCGCCGACGTGCTGGTTGCCCTGCAATTCCAGGATCGCGTCAGCCAGGTCCTCCAGCACGTTGGCGGAGACATCGAAAAGCTCGCCCGGAACATTGGCAACCGCGCCGAAGGCGATGCTCTCGATGCCGGCCAGTGGCTGGAAGATCTTTCGCGGACCTACACCATGCCCGAACAACAGGCCGTGCATAACGGCGGCCATGCGACGGGCAGCACGCAAAACCGTTCCGGCATCACTTTTTTCTGACAAGGAGCCACTCATGGCGAAGACCATCCTGATCGTCGACGACTCCGCTTCCCTGCGGCAGGTCGTCAGCATCGCGCTGAAGGGCGCGGGCTACGACATCATCGAAGCGTTCGACGGCAAGGACGCGCTCAGCAAACTCGACGGGCGCAAAATTCACCTGATCATCAGCGATGTGAACATGCCGAACATGGACGGCATTTCCTTCGTCAAGGCGGCCAAGCAACTGCCCGCCTACAAATTCACGCCGGTCATCATGCTGACCACCGAAGCAGGCGCCGACAAGAAGGCGGCGGGCCAGGCGGCGGGAGCCAAGGCGTGGGTGGTCAAGCCCTTTCAGCCGGCGCAGATGCTGACCGCCGTCTCGATGCTGATCCTGCCTTGAGCGCTGGGGAATCACCATGTCCGACCACACCCCCGAATCGCCGACCCTCGCCGTTTGCGGCGAATTCAACATCTTCACCGCCGCGGCGATGAAGGAACAGTTGATGACCACCCTGGCCGCCAACCCGGCCGGGCACGACATCGACATCGATCTCTCCGACGTGACCGACATCGACACGGCGGGCATCCAGCTGATGCTGATGGCCAAGCGGGAAGCCGCCACCCAGGGCAAGACCCTGCGTTTCGTCCGCCACAGCGATGCCGTGCTCGACCTCTTCGATCTCTGCGACCTCGCCAGCCACTTTGGCGACCCCGTCCTGATCCGCTCCCAAACCCGAGGCCCCCATGAATCTTGACGACGCCCTGGACACTTTCGTCATCGAAAGCCGCGAACTCCTCGAAAACATGGAGGCCGCGCTGCTCCAGATCGAGCAATCGCCCGACGATGCCGACCTGATCAACGCCATCTTCCGCGCTGCGCACACTATCAAGGGGTCCGCCGGGCTGTTCGGACAGGACCATCTGGTCACTTTCACGCACAGCGCCGAAAACGTGCTGGATCAGGTACGCGGCGGTCATCTGGCCATTTCCGGCGAGCTGGTCGCCGTCTTTCTCGGTGTCTGCGACCACATCGGCACACTGGTCGACTGCGTGGCCGAGAAACGCCCCATCCCGGAAGAAGCGCAGGCGCGCAGCGTCGAACTGATCCAGCGCCTGAAGGCGGTCTCCGGCGAGGCCACACCCGCGCCGACGACCACCTCGCAACTCGTCGAGCACGTTGCCCCTGAAGCGGCATGCGTGCGCGAGGGCGGCGGCGAGGGCGTGGAAACGGGCAACTGGCACATCTCGCTGCGCTTCAACCCCGATGTCCTGAAGAACGGCATGGACCCGGTATCTTTCATCCGCTATCTCGGTACCTTCGGCCGTATTGTTTCCATCGTCACGCTGACCGATGCGTTGCCAGGCATCGCCGAGTTCGACCCGGAAGATTGCTATCTGGGTTTCGAGATCAATTACGAAACCGAAGCCGACAAAGCCGCCATCGAAGCCGCCTTCGAGTTTGTCCGCGACGATGCGCGCATCCGCATTCTGCCGCCGCACAGTCTGGTAGACGAGTATCTGGCGCTGATCCAAAGCTTCCCGGAAGAGGATCTGCGGCTGGGTGAAATCCTCATCCGTTGCGGTACCCTCACACGCCACGAACTGGAACGCGCCCTAGAGACCCAGACCCAGGCGCGGGATGACGGCGCCGACGCCCAGCGCATCGGTGAAGTGCTGGTCGCCCAGAACTTGGTACAGCCAGCCGTCGTCGAAGCCGCCCTGCAAAAACAAAAGCAGGTGAAGGAGAACAAAACTGGCGATGCCAGCCTGATCCGCGTCAATGCCGACAAACTCGACGAGCACATCAACCTCATCGGCGAACTCATCATCGCCAGCGCCGGCATCAACCTGGCCGCCCAGAAAAGCGGCCAGCCCGACCTGCTGGAAGCCGCCTCGCTGCTCAACCGGCTGGTGGAAAACATCCGCGATTCCGCACTGCAACTGCGCATGGTGCAGATCGGCGCGACCTTCAACAAATTCCAGCGGGTGGTGCGGGATGTCTCACGCGAAATCGGCAAAGACATCCGCCTCGAAATCTCCGGTGCCGACACCGAACTCGACAAGACCGTAGTCGAAAAGATCGGCGATCCGCTGACCCACCTGGTTCGCAACTCCATGGATCACGGCATCGAACCCGCCGACGTCCGTCTCGCCGCCGGCAAGCCGGCGCATGGAACGTTGCGCCTCAATGCCTATCATGACTCGGGCAGCATCGTCATTGAAGTGTCCGACGATGGCGGGGGCCTGAACAAGGCGCGCATCCTCGCCAAGGCCATCGACCGCGGCCTGATCAAACCTGACCAGGTGCTGACCGACGATGAAATCCACGGACTCATCTTCGAGCCTGGCTTCTCGACCGCTGCGCAAATCAACAATTTGTCCGGGCGGGGCGTCGGCATGGACGTGGTTCGCCGCAACATCATCGCCCTGCGCGGTAGCGTGGAAATCGAGAGCGAAGAAGGCATCGGCGCCACCATGCGCATCCGCCTGCCGCTGACGCTGGCCATCATCGACGGATTTCTGGTCGAGGTCGGCAACTCCTCCTTTGTCGTGCCGCTCGAGATGGTGGTGGAGTGCGTCGAACTCACCGAGGCCGAAATCGCCGCCTCGCAAGGTCGCGACCAGCTCGACCTGCGTGGCGAGGTGCTGCCCTTCATCCGGCTGCGTGACCTCTTTGAAATCGACGAACCGGCGCGCGCGCACAACGATCAGCGCCATTCAACCGGCGCCGAGGAGGACCTCGCCACCGTGCTGCAACCGGTCAAACGCGAAAACGTGGTGGTCGTCAATTACGCCGGGCATCGCGCCGGACTGGTGGTGGATAACCTCCAGGGCGAATACCAGACCGTCATCCGCCCCTTGGGCGCCGTTTTCAGCGGGCTCCAAGGCATCAGCGGATTCACCATTTTGGGTACTGGAATGGTTGCGCTGATTCTCGACGTGCCCGGCCTGGTCAAGCGAGTTGCCCGCCAAGAAACCCAAACCCACCCCCCGGCGCGCGCCCTGCCCGCCTGAACCACCCCGACAGACCCCGAACCGCTTTCCCACGGAGACAACCATGAAACTTACCGTCGCACAGAAGATGACGCTGCTCGCTGCCAGCGCCTTGCTGGGCATCGGTCTATTGACCGGCCTGGCCTATCACCAGATGAATAAGATTTTCGACGCTGCCAACTACAGCACCGTGAATTCAGTGCCGAGCCTGGTCGTGCTCGACGACTTCCGCAACCAATTCTTGCGGCTGCGTATAGCCATCAATCGCCACATCCTGAACACAGAATCCGCCAAATTGGCCGAGATCGAAACTGCCATCAAGACCCATCGAGACGGTGCCCATGCGGCCCTGAACAAGTACGACGGTTTCATCTCCGATAGCAAGGACAAGGCCCTGCTCGACGATCAGAAGAAGTTCTACGCCGAATACGAAGGCCAGATCGACGGTATTCTGGCAGTTTCTCGCCAGAATCAGTCCGAAAAAGCGCTGGCGCTGGCGGAGAAAGTCTATGTCGCGGCTGAGAAGATTGCCCATACACTCAACGAGCACTTCGATTACAACGTCGCGCTCGCCAAGAAGGGGGCAGACGAGGCCGCCGCCATCCGTTCAAGTGCGCTAAATCTGGCGCTGATCGTGGCGGGCATCACCCTGGTTCTGATCGCGGGCATCGCCCTCGCCATCACACGCGCGCTGCTGCGTCAGCTGGGCGGCGAACCGGCGGCCGCCGCGGAAATTGCCAACAAGGTGGCAACCGGCGACCTGTCGAGCCAGATCACCCTGAAAGCTGGCGACACCAGCAGCATGATGGCCGCAATCAAACAGATGAGCGTCACCATCCAGACGCTGATCGACGAGATGAGCAAAATGTCACGGGAACACGACAAGGGCGACATCGACGTCGTGATCGACGAGAGCAAATTCCAGGGTTCGTTCAAGACTATGGCTGCGGGCACGAACGCGATGGTTGCTGGGCACATAGCGGTGAAGAAGAAGGCGATGGCG